>MWVW01000069.1_pt1 | contig 25559 bp, 27 predicted proteins | sample 1047191 | NCBI WGS metagenome assembly MWVW01 (sample SAMN06349985, study PRJNA376086) | soil metagenome | isolation source: MtG22-5 sample Antarctic (ecotone) | place: Antarctica
GTATATAGCTAATAAAGAGGCTAATGATTTCCGAAAAAGAGATAAATGTAAAAATGTCTATTCCGAAGCTGCTATAATATAGAAATTCAAACCAAACAGCACCAATAAAGAAAAGAATACTGAAGAATGAAGTATACTTAGTATATTTTTCCAGCATAATAAATAAATAATTAATTAATAACTTAAGATGCGTATACCGGGGCAGGCATTACCGTTGTTAATTAACCAAAAGTAAAGCCATGAACAAGTGGAAAACTAGTAACCCCTGAATTTTTGACAAAGGCTGGTTTATTAAGGCTGCTTTAGTAAGTGAATAGATATTATTGCTGACTCATCATACAGAAATAAAGATAGTGGGAATTTAAAAGATGATAAGGTAATAAATGATTGTTTGAGAAGGTTGTTGCACCGTAGTGACTGAGCCGCCATTTTTAAATGAAGCTACCTTAAAAGAGTAGCGAGCGACAACCAAGTCGATTGTTGTACGTTCGTTTTTATGTCTTCCCCAAAGAGTATGTCAAAGAAACAAGACCTGTTGAATATGTTTTTGTGTCAAGGAGTGTGAGATGAATTCTCTCTTTGATATTCTTGAATAAGGGTTTGCCACTACCAAGCAAAATAGGATGAACAGCTAATGATAGTTCGTCAACCAATCCTAAATTCATCAATGAGGTTGTCAAACCTGCACCACCGAAAAGCCAGATGTCTTTTCCCTTATCTTTTTTAATTTTTTCAACTTCATTTTTTATGTTGTCTTTAATTAATGTGGCTCCATCCTTTACTTTGTCAAGTGTTGTTGAAAAAATATATTCTTTAAATTTTGGAAATCCTGCACCACCACCTTCCATTCCTAAGGACATTTCATACGTTTTCCGCCCAACAAAAATTGTGTCAACACGTTTGAAGAAATCTGAAAACCCATAATCCTGGTCAGTAAGGCACCAATCATATTCTCCATTTGGCCCTTCAATAAAGCCGTCTAAACTAACTGCAACTCCTAATATTACTTTTCGCATAGTAGGGTCTTTTTAAAATGACGCATAGTTGGTCATGTGTTGATGAAGGTTCAGGGTGGTTTGGCGTTTTGCCAAAAGTAAAGCCATGAACCAAGGTGGACAACCTTTAACCTGCCCTGCACTTTCGGCAAAGCGGGTTATCAATGGCTGCATTAGTGCATGTTACCGGTTGTCCTCGCTGACTTGCTATACAGAAATAAAGATAGTGGGAATTTAAACGATGAGGTAATAACTGATTTCTACTTAAAAACACTTTAACTTTATAATTCCATCCTGCGAAAATCTATCCCAGGATTCTTAATTCTCATTTTAAATAACAAACAAATTTCTGCTAACATTTAAACAAAAAAAAGGAGACCAAAACATGAAAACAATGAAATTCTTCATGGCAATGTTAGCCATTGTTATTCGCCTTTTCTGCTTGTAATAAACAGGATAGGCCCAAAGATAAAGACCCGGACGGTGTACATGTACGATGGGACAAACACTTTAATTTTATAGTTCCCTCCTGCAAGAAAGCAACACCTCCTTTGTAAATCATGAATAACAATTTTCATTGACATTTAAACAAAAAAATGGAGGAACGAAACATGAAAACAATCATTCACAAAAAAGCTGTCTTACTTGTACTTTCATTAGCCACTCTTGCTTTTACATTTACATCGTGTCACAAACAGGAACAGCGGCCCCAACTAAATGTTATCGGTGGTGGAGAAGGCACCTTTGGTAAGGACGTGGATGGCGATAAGGATATTGATGGCTCATTTTTCGCTATGGACGTTTCCATCTTTTGGGGTGGTTCTGCCAAAGGATACTTTGATTGTCTTATGGCCGGCAAATGGGACTTCTTAGGGCTACCTCTGATGGAAGTTAAGGGCGGGGTTTCCAACGGTTCTGTTAATGCTGATAAGAGTGTAACCTTCAGCGGAGCTGGCACGGTTGACCTCGGCGATGGCAAGCCTTACAGTAATATACCATTTATTGTTAGAGTAACACAGGGAGGGCCTCAGGTAGGAACACTTACTCTTACGGTTATCGGGCTCTTTGACGGCGTTCCCGGTGATACTATAGCTGGCAACGGCAACTACGATTTGCTAACCGAGACGGTAGCTGTCGGCCGGATTAAGTTTAATCATTGAGTAATCTTGAATTCTCATTTAATAACTAAAAATCACATTAACAGTTAAACAAAAAGGAGGACCAAAAAATGAAAACAATTAAATTCTTCATGGCAACTTTAGCCATTGTATTCGCCTTTTCTGCTTGTAATAAACAGGATTGGCCCAAAGATAAAGATAAAGAGCCTGACGGTGCACATGTACAATGGGGCATTGTAAGTACCGACATTCCTATCACTACTACTAGTCCGGGAGGAGTGGCATACGCATCGGCTATTACTGGAAGTGTTCCAGCTGACCTGAAAATCAAATTCATGGGTTCAGGCACCTTCGTGGCAAACACAAACGGTGAACCGTCCAGTGCTGTAACAGGCGGCGGGGACTGGGAAACCTTTTCAGGTGGTAAGTCTACAGGAAGTGGCACCTACAAGGTGAAAAAACTTGCGAGTTGGGAATTCGCCAATTTTTGGGTTGGAGGCCCTCCTATTGACAAAATAGGAGACATAAACGAGCGGGCAAACGGTACTGCTGTTCTGTTGATTGAGTATTCGGACGGAAGCCGGGGTACTCTTGGCATCGGCTGCCATGGGCCAGGTGCGCCCGACTTTATTGTAGAAGGAGTTATTGCGACGAAAGGCTTTGTTACTTTTTGGACCGCCGAAGTGCCAACGGCCACTGAGAACAAGAACCGCACTATTTTCCACATTCGTCAGAAAAAATGATTGTGGATAAAGAAGAAGTTCGGGTAAGTATTGTACCATTAGAAAGAAAAATTGTATAAAGTTCTGTCTGCAACCGAAGTGCCGATTGTGGACAGAACTTTTTTCCGGCTTTCTAAATAGGCGACTCAATAAAAATTATGAGCAATTCACTGACTCAACTGAATCTATAATTTACCTCTTTGATTGAACTATGCTTAAATATTGCTAAACTTTATTAATTCTGCAGGACCTAAAGTAGGCACACTCATCTTGACAGTCATCGGTGCTTTTGACGGCGTGCCCGGAGATACTAACATCGGCACTGGCAACTTGGTAATGTATATTCAAAGGATTGTTTGTTTCCTCTTCAATTGCTTTTTGAATAAAAATTTCGGAAATATCAATTGCTTCAACCATTGCACCCTTTTTAGCTAAAAGTCTTGTGTTATATCCTTCTCCACAACCTATATCAATTCCATATAAGCCATTTATGTCTGGTAAGATTTCAAAAATGCTGGTGTATTAAGATAGTCACGGTAAATATCAAAGCCAGCTCGTGCAATTATCGTCCATGCCTCTGCATTATCATTCCAATATTGCCCTACTTCTTTGTCGTTCATAATGCTAGTTGTATTATAGCGGCGAACGGGTTATCAATGGCTGCGTTAATGCATGTTACCGGTTGTATTTACCAAACCCGTTATACAGAAATAAAGATAGTGGGAATTTAAAAAAATGACAAGGTAATAACTGATACACTGGCAATGATTAATTGTTTAAAAAAGATTTTTGCACCGTAGTGACTGAAACGTCATTTTTAAATGAAGCTATCAGAAAGTAGCCCGAGTTCTAAAAAAAAGATTAATCCTCAGCGAGGACGCTAATACTAAGCAGGGGTAAAATACAATGAACACCTGTGCAATAATTTTTTAAATAACTTTTGCCATTTTGTTAATGTTGTCAATTCCCGGTAGGTCAGCCACTTCATCGTATTTAATAAGGTTAGCTTTAGAACTATGCCTGTTCTTACCCTTTAATTTCTTTATGTTACAAATTTACTTTGCAAAAAAAATATTTATTGTAATTGCCAATCTGGTGCTACTAACGGGATTTACAACATGCAAAAAGCAATCAATTCATGACCCTATTTCTGCAGTCAGCATGGTGGATTTTGAAACAAGGTTGGATAATCTTAGGAAACAATCTAACATCTCGGGTGTGGTTGCAGGAATTATTAAGGATGGAAATGTAATGTGGATTAAAGGTTATGGGTATGCCGACATCCAAAAGAATATACCGGTTACTAATTCCACCATATTTCATCTTGCTTCTCTTACCAAAACGTTTGCTTCAACTGTTATTATACGGCTTGTAAATGAAAATAAAATAAACCTTAACGCCCCGGTTATTAATTATGGAATTAATCTATCTGAAAAAGACACTGTCCGCGTAATCCACTTATTAACTCATACCTCAGAAGGAGTACCGGGTAGTAATTATAAATATAATGGTGACAGGTATTCTTTGCTGTCGAAAGTTATTCAATCTGCAACCGGCGAAACTTTTCATAAGCTCGCCAATGATAGAATTATGCAACCTCTCGGATTACAAAATACAGCGCCCAGCGACATGAGGTTAGCTGCCTTAGATGGATTTGATATAGTTAAGACACAACATCTATCGAACAAAAAAAATCTAAAACGTCTTGCTTTACTTTTTTGAGACACCATCCTCAGAGGTTCTTCACAACCGTAAATACTAAAAAAGCTTTTTGAAGAAAAAATATAAGGTGATGAATTTAATACTGCCTCATTTTAATTTTTAGAAGAAGTTGTGCATCGGCTACACCTGTTATCGAATGTCCACTGTCTGCTTACAACTCCTCCATTTTCTTTTTCAGCAGTTTTCTTTCTGCCTCAGAATGGGTCAGGGTTATTGCTTTCTCAAAATTCGCAATTGCTTTTCTCTTATCCGTTTGAGTATATATTTCACCAAGTAAACTATAATAGAGATACTGCTTTTCCCATTCTTTCAAATAAGGAGATTGGTTCAATTCCTTTAATGTTTCTTCTGCTCCATTTATTTTATAAACAACAGTCAACCGGTTTAGTGCAACAATGGCTGTGGGGTGCATTTGCACTAACAAATCGTAATGCGCCAATATTTGTTGCCAGTTTGTTTTTTCAAAACTTATTGCTACACAATGTTCAAAAGCAATGGCAGCTTCAACGTGATAAGTGTTCAGGCTATCGCCAAATGCAGCTTTATTCAAATACGCATTACCTTCTTCAATTAATTTCCAATTCCATTTGCTTCTATCCTGTTGTGCCAGTAAAATAATTTCACCTTCGGAGCTTATTCTGCTCTCAATTCGTGAAGCATGAAAGCACATCAACGCCATTGCAGCATAAACTTCTGAAAGTTGGGTATTTGGATTGTCGCAAAGCAATTTGCATAAGTACATAGCTTGTTCCAATAAATCTTTTCGTATCAATTCATCGGAATGAGTAGAGTTGTAGCCCTCATTAAAAATTAAATAAATTGTTTTTAAAACGGCTTCAGTTCTGCCTTTGAGTTGAGTGGTAACAGGAAATTCAGGTTTTATTTTCTTACCTCTGAAAAATTCTTTGGTCCGGTACAGCCGTTTGGAGATAGTATCTTCTGAAGAAAAAAATGCTTTCGCAATTTCTGCTGTGGAAAAGCCGCAAAGTGTTTTGAGTATTAGTGTAATTTGATTCTCAACCTTAATCTCCTCATGGCAACAGGCAAACATCATCCGCAACAGATCATCCTTTATTTCATTTTCCTGCCATAATTTTTCTATTTGCGAGGCCAGGGTGTATTCCGATTGGAGCAGCTTTCTTTCCGGGTTCGAAAAATCTATTTGAGTAGAAAATTTATTTTTTCTTATCACATCAATAGCTTTGTTTTTTGCAGCACGCATTAGCCATGCCGAAGGATTATCGGGCAAGCCTTTAAGTGACCAAACCTGTACGGCTGTAATAAATGTTTCCTGCACTACATCTTCGGAGAGTTCAAGATTTTCTGTTCCAAATATTTTGGTTAAAACAGCAACCATCTTTCCTGATTCATGGCGGAAAAGGTGATCGGTAAGCTGATTGATGTTAGTTGAGTGAGGCAATCTATTTTTTCCTTTTTGAAGATTTTGCCTTTGGATTGAAATCGAGGCAAAGGTTTATCCAGTAATTTAAATCGCCTTTGGTTTTCATCCCGAACTCATCTACAAAAACAAATCCTGTCATTATTTTGCCATTAAAATCCATTGCTCTGCACCCCTGTTTTTCTAAGGCTTCATTATATATATCAGGATCAATACGGCACATCATTTCATCTTTCACTACACCAATACACATTTTATCATTTACCATAAAACAGATACCGCCGAACATAGCTTTTTCTTCTACTTTGTCTATATCTGCCAATGCTTCCCTGATGCGATTGCTTAATTGCTGGTTGTATGCCATGGCATTTCAAAAATATAAAAGTTTATGGTGTGCAATTTTTTCTACCTGGTTCATACTACACTATTTTCTAAAATGGCTTTTAATCTTTTTAAATCTTTTAGATTGGCTTTTCGCATCATCATGCTCATAAATGGGGAGAATAATTTTGAAAACCCACCCGGGTTTCCTCTATTACGCAAGGTCATCCTCGTAGAGTTTTCATTTATTTTATCCCAGGTATAAGTAGTTTCCATGGGAAACGGGCCTTCAGAACTTTTCATTATAAATTTTTTGTCCGTCATTTCAATCACCTCATAAGTATAGGAAAGCTTCTTTCCAAGAAAATGAGCAATGAAAGCAATCTGAGAACCGACAGATAATGGTTTTGGTGTTTTCCATTCAACCGATTTTATATTCACATACCATTCAGGTGCATTGTCGGGGTTAGAAGTATATTGAGATAATTTGCTTATCGGGCGAAGTATCTCAATGCTTGTGGTGACATCTACCATTTTGCTTACATTTTCAACTCCTGGATTTCTCTTACTTCAACAATGCCGTTGTCAAACTCCAAAATAGGACAACCTTTTGCAATTTCAACAGCTTCGTCATAAGTGCCGGTTTTACACATGAGGTATCCACCAACCATTTCTTTGCCTTCCATAAACGGGCCGTCGGTTACCGTCTTTTGACTGCCCTTAATAACCTTACCTTCTGGTTTCAATGGTTGTGCTCCGCCAAATTTTCCCTGCTCTGTTAAAGCACCCATCCATGCCATCCATTTTTGCATATGCACCTGCCATTTTTCGGGTGACTGCTGAAGTGTACTTCCATCGCCGCCTCTGAATAATAATAAGTATTCTTTCATTGTTTTAATTTTTGTAAAATTATTTTTGAGAATGTAGCGCTACAGTATTTCCTTCGGTATCATTAAAGAAGGCCATATAACCAATTTCATCACTGATTTTAGTTTTAGGCATTACAATTTTTCCGCCGGCTGCTTCTATTTTTGAAAGTGCATTTGCCAGATCAGGATTTCCGTTCAGGTATATTTTCACGCCATCGTCACTCGGTTTGTGCATCTGGCTTTGACAAATACATCCAGATGCTCTTCCACTTCCGGGTTCATAAGGGAAAAATGCCATTTCCATTTCCATCATACTTTGCACCGGCATTTCAATTCCAAAAATTGTTTCGTAAATTTTTTTAGCACGGTTAATATCTAAAACAGATATTTCAAACCAATTAAGTGAATTTTCTTTTGGTGTCATTTTTATTTATGTTTTATTTGGTTGATAATATTGTTGTTGGTAATTGATAATTATGAATAAGATTTGCTATTTGGAAAATATGAATAATATTTTTACTTTTTGTAGCCTTCACTGCCAAATGCTTCCCCTTTACCGGTTTGACAAAATTGTCTCAGGCTTTCCATATATCTACCCCAGGTGAAACTGCAGATAGCATAGAAATCATCCTGTTCATTCCATCCATCATGCGAAAAACGGACACGGGTTTTGCCGTCGTTTTCATCCAGGAAAAATGTAAACGTATGTCCTACCCAACCATGAGGGCTTGCTACGCATTCCCATGAAATTTTTTCGTTTAGTATAACTTTAGTAACCTTCATATCCGGTCCTCCCATTTCACCGAAACGGAATTGAATAGTGCCTCCAACTGTTGCATTGCCTGTAGTTTGGTTTGTCCACCAGTTTGATAATCCGGTTATGGTTGAGATGGCTTCAAAAACCTTTTGTTTTGAAGCATTGATGTGAAACAGATGCTTGATTGAATGTGTCATTGCTGTATTTTTTTGATTACCAAAATGGCGAATGAGAAAAGGAAATTTGGACAGAGGCCGATAAATGTTTTTTTGAACTGCCAATTTTTACCAAATCTTTATACTGTTTGTCGTCTCAGGTTGCCGGGAAAAAGATTGTTCCTTTCAGTTATTTACATTTAAAAAATTTTCTGAATTAGGATCATTTTCAATAGGCATAACACTTCTTACTTCTACATTACCGCCATAAATTAGATTGGGGCAGGATTTTGCTATTTCTATGGCTTCATCAAGCGTATTTGTTTTTACGATAAGGTATCCCCCAACCATTTCCTTTACTTCCGCGTACGGTCCATCTGTAATTATACTATTTGGCTTAATGGTTTTGCCCTCCGGATACAAACGGTTTGTGCCACTGTATTTCCCTTGTGCGGCAATACCGCCTATCCAATTCTGCCACTGCTTCATTACAGCCTGCATTTGTTCGGCTGAAGGCATTTCACCAGCGGGTTGTTTTTCATTTCTGAAGATCATCATGAACTCTTTCATTTTTTTAAGTTTTAATTGTTGAAAACTAATGACGATTGGTAAGTCAAAAATTGGACAAGTGTTGATATCTTTTTTCAGAGGGAGTTTGTACCGCTTGTTGTTTCTAAAATAATCGCTAACGGCCGGGTATTGCGTGTAGGGCAGATTTATTCGTCAATCCGAAACGGATTGATTTATGATTACAAGTTGAAAGTATGTACAAAAGCTGCACAAGCTGATGTTACTTCCGTTAGCCACCATTTGCAATTACAGTTTTGTAACGTTCCGGTCTTCATTAGTTAATTTTAAGTATCTTAAAACTAATATGTTACACCTGTTGTTTTGTGCAAATAGGTGGCATCATTTAACTGGGATAAAATAAAATGAGCTACATCTGCCCTTGATATCACTTTCGTAAGAATATAATTCCCAACATTTTCACCATGTTTGTAGCTACCCCTTTTTTTCCCATTTGTAAGCTGACCCGGACGGACTATCGTCCAATTTAACTTGCTGCTTCGAATTATTTTTTCCTGTTTGGCTTTATCTCTAAAATAGAAAAAGACGATAACAGGAATTACAAATAGTGTGTAATACAAACCAAGCTTAAATCTGCTATCATTTATTCCAAGAGAAGTAATGCAGATGAATCGCTTAACGTTGTGCTTTTCCATTGCTTTGATAATGTTCTTAGTCCCTTCTGAAAGAATGGTTGTCTTAATAAAAAACCTTTTGTGTCCAAGTGCTGATAATACTGCATCCTGCCCAGCTACTGCTTCCTGGACTTTGTCAAAATCAAGAACGTTTCCTTTTATAACGCTTAGATTCTGATGAGCAATTTTAGCTTTTTCAGGGTTACGTACAAGAGCAGTCAAACTATGTCCTTGTTCTAAGGCTTGCTTAATAAGCTCTTGTCCAGTTCCGCCCGTTCCACCAATAATTAAAAGTTTCATTTTATGTCAATTGTCTGCAGATGATCAACTATCAAGGACTGTGAATATTATTGTTTGTTGCCGACAGACTCAATAAACTGAAATAAAGTTAGTGGGAATTTTAAAATAACAGGATTATGCTGGCAACGACTGATTAAACAAAAAATGTTGTTGCATTATATTGATGGGAATCTTCATTTTAAATGAAAGTATCTAAAGGCTGCAAGAGCTGGAAGAGAAACTCTTCACAATTATAACTCTAAAAAATTTTGAAGAAAAACGAGGAGAAAAAATAATATTATTTCATTCATTATTATAAGATAGTTGTGCATCTGCCACTGGTGTGAGCGGCTGGTTTTTTTTCGCTATACAAAACCAAATCGTTTCTTGTTTTTGCCAATTAGAATATGAATTGTCGTTGGAAAAAGTCTGGCAGCTAAGTCAATCCAAAACATCATTGTCCCAACAACAATTCTATATTTTCCTTTATTAATTTTTGAAACAATACGTTTTGCCGCTTTGTCTAGTGGCATGCCGTTATTTCTCAGAAAGGTTGCTTCGCTTTTCTTCTTGGTTTCGTTTATGTGTTTGCTGTTTATTATTAGCCCTGTGTCAAGTGGCGGCGGAATGACTAAGCAAACTTTTACTGAAGTGTCGGCAAGTTCTGTTTTTAGCGAATTTGTAAAACCCATTACGGCACTTTTTGAAGAGGAATAAGTTGTTTTGCCCGGAAAGCCCATTACGGCAAAATCACTGATGATGTTCACAAGACGGCTGTCTTTTTGTTGCTTTAGGTCGTTCAAGAAATGTTTTGAACAATAGATTGTCCCCCAAAAATTTATGTCAATAAGGCGTTTGTAGTCAGCCAAATCTACCTGGTCAAATGCCTGGGTGATTGAAATTCCTGCATTGTTTACGAGGATGTCTATGCGTTGGTGTTGGTCAATAATTTGTTGGCGGGTTGAAATAATTTCCAGTTCGTTAGAAATGTCTGTTTGGTGAATAGTAATTTTTTGATTTACGTTTTGTAAGTCAGATTGCAACTTTTCAAGTCCTGCTAAGTTAATGTCAATAAGTGCCAAATGATAACCCTGTCTGCTAAACGCTGTTGCTAATGCCTTTCCAAGCCCGTTTGCCGAACCTGTCACAACAGCAACTTTATTTTGATGGCCTATCATAATTTGGTGTTGTCCTTAAACTTTTGTGCAAAAGTAAGTCGTTGTCGAAGGTTCAAGGCGGTTTGGAGCTACCAGAACTACAGCCATGATGTTTGTTCGGTCATACAGGCTAAAGAGGATTTATACCATTCAATGTCCCTTAACTCAATAGAATCAGTGGGCTTCTGACTAATATAGTAATGTAGTCGGTTACAAAAATAAAAAATGCTAAAAACCAATGACTAATTCTTTCGCTTATAATCCCCACGCTTCCATGCTTTGATAAATTCAGCCCAGGCAGCAGGATTAAAAATATTTTGTGGAGGTATCTGGCCCTGGTAAGTGGCTTTGTTTGCAATGTTCCTGAATTGAAGACTGGTGGCTTCTCCCGCGTCGCCGGGGGTTGATTGCATGAGAACCCGTCGCTTGGCGGCACTATTATTTTGCCGGGCAACTTCAATATCGTCGTCCGGTACTTTTAGTTTTACAAAGTCTCTTTCAAACTGCTGTCGCGATGGCCGTGCTTTTATAATAGTGGCAGGCAGGTAAACAGTGTCCTGCACCATTAATTGCACCACGCTATATTGATTGCCTTCTAAATTTAGCGGAATGATAACGGTCTTTGGTTTATAGCTGACGTGTGTAAATTCAACCACATCGCCTTTCAAAACAACAATGGAAAAAACCCCCTGGTTGTTGGTGATGGTACCACGGTTCTGGCCTCTCACCATAATGCTTACTGCCGGTACACCTACAAGGCTATCAGCTGTCATTACAATACCATACAGTTGCACAACGGAGTCCTTTACGGTTTCGAACTGCGCATGTGTTTTTGTACTGAGCAAACAAACAAAAACCAAAATTATAAATAGAATTTTTTTCATGCCCACCAAAAATAACTACCTAATGCTGATAACAATCTTTAAGCATGTTTGTTTGGGTTAACTTTGCGACTTCATTAACAATTAGCAGAAATATGACGAAAGAAGAAGTGCTGAAAGCATTGAGTAATGTGCAAGAACCTGACCTCGGCAAAGACCTGGTTACATTAAATATGATTCGTGATCTGGAGATAGATGGAAATAATGTTTCGTTTACCATTGTGCTTACAACACCTGCCTGCCCCATGAAGGAAATGATGCAAAATGCCTGCATCAACGCCATTAAATTATTGATAAATAAAGAAGCGATCGTAACAGTAAAATTTACATCAAGTACTACTACCATACGTGCAGATAAGAATACGGTTTTGCCCGGTGTAAAAAATATTATTGCAGTAGTAAGTGGTAAAGGTGGTGTGGGAAAAAGTACGGTGGCTGCTAACCTGGCATTGGCATTGGCAAAAGGTAGTGCACAGGTAGGACTAATGGATGCAGACATTTATGGCCCCAGTGTACCCATCATGTTTGGTGTTCGGGGTGAAAGGCCAATGATGACTGAAAAAGACGGGAAAGCGTTGATCGTTCCGCTTGAACGTTATGGAATAAAACTATTGAGCATAGGTTTATTGGTTGATGAAAAAAGCGCAGTTGTATGGAGAGGACCAATGGTGAGCAGTGCTATCCGGCAGTTTGTAACCGATGTCATGTGGGGAGAACTGGATTATTTAATTATCGATATGCCGCCGGGTACAGGTGATATTCATTTAACACTTATGCAAACAGCGCCTGTGACGGGTGTTATAGTGGTATCAACTCCGCAGGATGTGGCTTTAGCCGATGCTAAAAAAGGGATTGCCATGTTTTCGCAGGCGCAATTGAAAGTGCCTATTATTGGGCTGGTAGAGAACATGAGTTATTTTATCCCGCCCGGTGGCGGGACAGAATTACCAGAGAATAAATATTACATTTTTGGAAAGGATGGTGGCAAGAGATTGGCTGAAGAATACGACTTGCCTTTCCTGGGTCAGATCCCATTAGTGCAAAGTATTCGCGAGGGCGGTGATATTGGCATACCGATTATGATGAGTGATGATGAGTTAAGCAAGAAAGCATTTTACGAATTTGCAGGCAATGTAGCACGAAGCACTTCTATGAATAATGCACATATGAAAACAGAACAAGTTGCAGAAGTAGTTGAAGAAAAGTAACATGATAAACATATGAATATTGTTTCTTTTCATTTAAAGAAATTGAAAAAATGCTTGATTTCTTAACTGAAAGAAATACTAATAAATAATGTATAATCTCCCTTATTTTAAAGAAAAAGACCAGGAAGTTGTTTTGAATTTCATTCATCAACACCCCTTTGCATTTATGGCAGGATGTGATGAGCAAGGAAAACCTATCGCTACACAAATTCCTGTTTTCATTGAAGAAAGAGAAGGCAAACTTTACATGACAGGTCACATGATGCGGCAGACAGATCATCATAAAGCGTTTGAAAAAAATCCAAATGTTCTTTGTGTGTTTACAGGTCCGCATACTTATGTCAGCGCCAGTTGGTATTCCAATCCTCACCAGGCATCTACATGGAATTATATGTCTGTGCATGTAAAAGGGCAACTGAGATTTTTAGATGAACAAGGATTGATAGAAGTATTGAAAAAAACAACGCTTCATTTTGAAAATGGCAATACAAATTCACCAACAGTGTTTCATAATCTTGGTGAAGAATATACTTCCAGATTAATGAAAGCTATTGTTGCTTTTGAAATAGAGGTAGAGGAAATTGAAAATGTTTTTAAATTAAGCCAGAACCATGACAAAGAAACTTATAATAATATTATTGAAAAGTTAGAAATACAAGATGCTGACGGCAAAAGCATTGCTGAGGAAATGAAAAAAAGGGAAAATCAACTCTTTGAAAAATAGAACACTGATTTTTATGAAGTTAGCTTAGGTTATCCTCATAATCATCTGCGTTCTTCTCAAATCCTAACCAATCCAACGCATTTTTATAAAACAATTTTTCTTCAGTTTCCTTAGCCAGTTTCAGGCTTTCAATCAATCCTCCCGGGCTATGTTCGCCAAGTGGAAAAGGATAATCCGAGCCTAAACAAATTTTATCCTCACCCATGCAATTCATTAAAAATTGAAAAGCAGTTTCATCATGCACCAGGCTATCAACCCAAAACCTGCTTAAATAGTCACGTGGATTAATTGTGCTATTAACCTGCACTAAATCAGGACGAACATGATAGCCATGTTCTATCCGGCCTAAAGTGTAGGGAAATGAACCGCCACCGTGTGCAAAAGCAACCCGCAGTTTTGGAAACTTTTCGAACACGCCACCAAATATCATAGAGCAAATAGCCCTTGTTGTTTCTGCCGGCATTCCCACCAACCAGGGCAACCAGTATTCTTCCATTTCTTTTTCACCCATCATTTCCCAGGGATGAATAAATAATGCACAGCCCAGGTTTTCTGCTGCTTCATAAAAAGGGAAAAATTCTTTTTCACTTAGATTTTTTCCATTGATGTTCGTCCCAATTTCTAAACCAGGCATTTTCAAATCCTGTACACAGCGATGCATTTCATTAACAGCCAGGTCAACATCTTGTAATGGAACGTTGCCTAACCCAATAAAACTTTTTTTATTCTCTGCAACCGTTTGAGCAATATGGTCATTAAAAAAGCGGGAAGTTTCATGTGCATCTTTTGGCTTTGCCCAATAATTAAAAAGAACCGGAATAGTTGAAATTACTTGTGTTGTAACATTAGATGCAAGACATTCTTCCTTCCTTGTTTCAGCATCAAAAACATTTTTGTCGACCTCCCGGAAAACCTTATCACCTTTCATCATGCAGGCCTTGCAATTGCGTTCTTCAAGGTGAATGAATTCACCATAACCAAACTTCTTAGTCCAGTTAGGCATTGTTAATGGCATGATGTGAGTGTGAATGTCAATCTTCATTGGCGGGGGTTTATCGTTAATCAGTTTATCAGTTTATCAGTTAATTGGTTTATTAGTAAACCCTAAATCGGTTGGCCAGCGAATAAAAATTAAATAGGGAAATTACAGTTGTTTTGGTTTAGGTTTTTGCTGAGACTGTGCGACAAACTTAATAAAGGCATTGAGCATGGTCATAATTTTTTCTGCTTCAGTAATTAAATCGGAACAAATTGTTGAGTCAACAATATTTCTCCGATTACATTTAGAAAGCCATGCTTTGGTTTCCCTGTATGGAGCCTCGTGAATAGAAATAAAACTGCTTACTTTCTTTATAAAAATACCTTCCATACCCTTCAGCAATATTTGCTGAAATTGAATCGGCAGCTCTTACTAATTGTTTTGCTAAGGTGTCTTTTTTAAAGTAATCCCACTTATCAACAATTGCCCAAATTTTATCGGAAAAAGATTCAGCTAAATTGTACACTTCCAGTTTTTCCAAAGTAAATTCCATAAATAGAAATTAAAAGTGAGTAATAAAAGACAGTTTGTCTTTGTAAAAAGACTTTCTGGACAAACTGATAAACTGATAAACCAATAACCGATTAACCAATAAGTTGAATGAACCCATAGACTATTTCTTCACCGGGGGCTCCATAACTGTTCCGCAATTTTTACACGTACGCAAATCTTTATTTGAATAAAATTTTTCCATAATAGGTGGCAACTGGCTTACAATATCTTTTACAAATACAAATTCTTCATACAATTTATTCCCGCAGTTTTCGCAAAACCACATAAAAGCATCTTCTTCATTTTCTGCTTCTTCCCTCACTTTTTCAATCACCAAACCAACAGTATTAGGTCCACGTTGTGGTGAATGTGGCGTATTAGGCGGCAATAAAAACATATCACCTTCATTAATTGGAATATCCCTTGGCTTTCCTTCATCAATTATTTTTAAAACAATGTTTCCTTCTACCTGAAAATATAATTCCTCGCTTTCGTTATAATGGTAATCCTTCCGTGCATTAGGCCCGCCAACCACCATAACAATAAAATTTTCTGCATTCTTATACACACACTGATTCCCTATGGGTGGTTTTAACAAGTCACGATTTTCATCAATCCATTTTTTTAAATTAAAAGGAGCAGTGATCATAAATTATGGTTTATTATTTTGTTATCGACTTTGTATTTATAGCATCTTCGTTGCGTTGACCCGGTGTTATCGGGATACGGTTGATAATTCTATTCAACACTTTCACGGCAAAAAACTTTATCAATAAAAACTATTTTGGAACTTATCGATTTAAATCATCTGCAAATATTACAACAAATCTGTTTAAGTTTGATTGTATGAATTTATCATTAGAAGGAAGAAATGCAGTCATTTGCGGAAGCAGCCAGGGGATAGGTTATGCCATCGCTGAAGAATTAGCAATGATGGGAGCAAATTGTATTTTGCTGGCACGAAATGAAGAATTATTGCAAACTGCCGTTACACAATTAGATACCAGTTTGAGGCAAATCCATTCGTATAAAGTAGCTGATTTTTCACAGCCTGAGACCTTAGTGCCAATAATTGAAGAACTTGCTGAACAACAAACAATTCATATCCTGATCAATAATACAGGTGGTCCTCCCGCCGGACTTGTTGTTGATGCAAAGTCTGAACAGTTTGTACAGGCATTTAATCAGCATTTAATTTGCAATCATATTTTAACACAGGCAGTAATAAATGGAATGAAAAAAGAAAACTATGGCCGCATCGTTAATATCATTTCGACATCAGTAAAAATTCCTTTGAAGAATTTGGGCGTTTCTAATACCATCCGTGGCGCTGTTGCCTCATGGGCTAAGACAATGGCCAATGAATTAGGACAGTTTAATATCACGGTGAATAATGTATTACCTGGATTTACAAAAACACAACGGTTGGAAAGCATCGTAAAAAATACATCGCATAAAAAAAGCAGGTCTGTTGAAGAAGTTGAAAAAGAAATGCAGGAAGAAGTGCCAATGAAACGTTTTGGCGAAGCTTCAGAAGTTGCTGTTGTAGCAGCTTTCCTTGCATCTCCTGCAGCTTCTTATGTAAATGGGGTAAGTATTCCCGTTGACGGTGGGCGGACAGGGAGTATTTAGTATATCAGTTTATCGGTTAATTAGTATAGCTAACTATTATTTTTACTTGCTTTACAAATACGGCTCACAAATAAATCTATTTACCGATAAACTGATATACCGATAGACCAATAAACTTATTAACTAATAAACCTATCAGCTTAACTATCCCATATCATTTAGAAAATTTTATTGGTGGTAATCTAATTGGACCGCTGAGCGGAAAATTTATTGACAATATCGATCCTGCGACCGGACAAATGTTTTGTCAAATTCCGGATAGTAATGAAAAAGATATTGCCGTTGCAGTAACTGCAGCTAAAGGGGCTTTCCCCATCTGGTCTGTAACACCTGCAGAAGAAAGATTTAAAATTTTAAATCGCATTGCCACAATAATTGATGAACATTTGGATGAACTGGCGCTGGCAGAAACAACTGATACCGGCAAACCACTTTGGTTGAGCAAAAGGGTTGACATTCCAAGAGCCTCCTCCAATTTTAGATTTTTTGCGACAGGTATTATGCATTTTGCTTCCGAGAGCCATACAATGGAGAATAAAGCCATTAATTATACGCTTCGTCAGCCAATTGGGATTGTTGGCTGCATATCACCATGGAATTTGCCCCTGTATTTATTTACCTGGAAAATTGCTCCCGCACTCGCTGCAGGCAATTGCGTTATTGCAAAACCATCGGAGGTCACTCCAATAACTGCGTTTTTGCTTTCACGTCTATGTAAAGAAGCGGGGCTTCCTGATGGTGTGTTGAATATTGTTCATGGACAGGGCAGTACGACAGGTGAAGCTATTATTAAACATCCCGATATAAAAGCCATTTCTTTTACGGGAAGTACCAGGGCAGGAGTAAGAATTGCTTCTATTGCTGCACCTATGTTCAAAAAATTATCATTGGAACTTGGTGGAAAAAATCCAAACATCATTTTTGCTGATTGCAATTGGGAAAAGATGTTGAAAACAACTACTCAATCATCTTTTTCAAACCAGGGACAAATATGTCTATGTGGCTCAAGAATCATTATAGAAGAAACTGTTTATGATCGATTTAAAAAAGAATTTATTGAGCAGGTGCAGCAATTAAAAGTAGGAGATCCTTTGGAAGATACTTCGAAACAAGGGGCATTGGTTAGCCAACAACATTTTGAAAAAGTAATGAAAGCAATTGATACTGCAAAACAGGAAGGAGGAACAATTCTATGTGGTGGAAAGGCTGTGATACTGGAAGGTCGTTGTGCCAATGGTTTCTTTATTGAGCCTACTGTTATCGAAGGATTGGGCTGTCAATGTAAAACTAATACAGAAGAAATTTTTGGTCCGGTAGTAACCCTACAAAAATTTGAAACCGAAGAAGAAGCATTACAATTAGCCAATGCATGCAGTTATGGTTTATCAGCAACTATCTGGACGCAGAATATTTCACGTGCAAACCGCGTATCTGCCCAGGTAGAGGCAGGTATTGTTTGGGTTAATTGTTGGTTACTTCGTGATCTCAGAACACCATTTGGCGGAATTAAAAATAGTGGTGTAGGTACGGAAGGAGGATGGGAAGCTTTGCGATTTTTTACTGAGGCGAAGAATGTTTGTGTGGAATTATGATTGTTTAGGGTTTGGAGTTTGGGATTTCGTGTTTTTGGTAAATACCTCTTTATGGCTACTATAAAACGGTTTAAAGATTTGGAAATTTGGCAGCTTGCCAAAGAGTTAGAAAATTTAATTTTTTTGGAAACACAAAAAATACCGCTCTCAAAGGATTATAAGTTAAAAGATCAGATGAATGCTTCTACCGGATCAATAATGGATAATATTGCCGAAGGTTTTGGCCGTGGTGGCAGATTAGAATTTTTACAGTTCTTATCAATTTCAAGAGGTTCCGGAAATGAACTTCAGTCACAACTTTACCATTCTAAGGATAGAAACTATTTTACAAAAGAAACTTTTGATGTTTTAATTGTTCGTACAGATATACTTTGCAGAAAGATTAGCGCCATGATGGAATATCTGAATCAGTCTTCAGTGAAAGGCCAAAAGTTTGCTAACAGAAAAGTAGTTAAATGAAAATGACCCCAAACCCCAAACCCCAAACCCCAAACATAGTTTTAACCAAGTCGGCTGCTAAACCATTAGGTGCTTACCCCCATGCACGTAGAGTAGGTAATTTTTTATTTCTTTCTGGTATTGGCTCACGTAACGCAAAAGGCAATTCTATTCCAGGTCTAACTTTAAGTAAAAAAGGAAAGATTAAATCATACGATATTGAAGCGGAATGTCATTCTGTTTTTGCAAATGTAAAAGCAGTGTTAGAGGCAAGTGGCAGCAGTTGGGATAAAATTATTGACGTAACCGTTTTTTTGACTAACATGAAAAAAGATTTTTCTGTTTTTAATAAAATTTATGGAGAATACTTTAAAGACGTGCAGGCATGCCGTACAACGGTAGAAGTAAATAGCTTGCCAACACCCATTGCTATAGAACTAAAAGTGATTGCTACAATTGATTAAAATGAAAATAGTAGAGTCAACAAGCAACAAACGAGAAAAGGAGAACGGGAAATTTGTTTTTCGGAACACATTAAAATTTGCACAAGAATTAGATAAACAAGATCCTCTCAAACATTTTAGAGAGCAATTTTATATTCCGCAACACAATGGCAAAGACTGTATTTATTTCACAGGAAATTCTTTGGGATTACAACCGAAATCAACAAAAGATCACGTAAACCAGGAATTAAGCGACTGGGCGCAGTTAGGAGTAGAAGGACATTTTAAAGCAAAAAATCCATGGGTTTCATACCATGAATTATTTCCCAAGCAATTATCAAAGATAGTAGGAGCATTGCCTGAAGAAGTCGTTGTGATGAATCAACTCACAGTCAACCTGCACGTTTTACTCACTAGTTTTTACAGACCTACCAAAGAACGATTCAAGATCATTTGCGAAGCAAAAGCGTTTCCATCTGATCTATACGCATTGGAAAGCCAGGTGAAATTGCATGGCTTGGATCCTGTTGATGCCATAATAGAAGTGTGCCCAAGAGAAGGCGAACACAGTATCCGCATAGAGGATATTATTTCAACCATTCAACAGGAAAATCAATCAATCGCCCTGGTAATATTTGGAGGCGTTAATTATTATACCGGGCAGGTATTCGATATGAAATCTATCACTGAAACTGCGCATTCCATTGGCGCTTATGCAGGATTTGACCTGGCGCATGCAGCCGGTAACATTGAATTGCATTTGCATAATTGGAAGGTTGACTTTGCCTGTTGGTGTAGTTATAAATATTTAAACTCAGGGCCCGGTGGTGTGGCAGGTATATTCATACACCAAACACACGTTTCCGATACGTCCTTACTTCGTCTTGCAGGTTGGTGGGGCCATGATAAAGAAACGCGTTTTCAAATGCAGTCTGGCTTTCAACCAATCCCAACAGCAGAAGGTTGGCAAGTAAGTAACGCTCCCGTATTATCAATGGCAGTTCACAAAGCCGCTCTTGATATTTTTGATGAAGCAGGAATGGCTGCGCTGATTCAGAAAAGTAAAAAACTAAGTGGATTTTTATTCTATATACTTGATGAAATAAATAAAGAACATCATGAAAAATTAATTGAAATAATTACTCCGCAACAGGAGGATGAATATGGTTGCCAGGTTTCTATGTTAGTTCAACAAAGTGGAAAGGAAATTTTTGAAACGTTCGGTAAAAACGGTGTAGTGGCAGATTGGAGGGAGCCAAACGTAATCCGGGTAGCGCCAGTTCCATTGTATAATTCATTTGAAGATGTGTGGCGATTCGGCCAAATATTAGCGACAAATCTTTAAATTTTTTATGAAACAACTGTCTTTTGGAGTTTTTTGGCAGGTATAAAATTCATAAGGAAACATTGGCATGAAGAAAGATGTTGTTATTGTAGGTGCAGGTTTAGTGGGCTCTCTGCTTTCCATTTATCTGGCAAAAAGGAATTATAAAATTTCTATTTATGAGCGTCGCGGAGATATGAGAAATGAGGCTGTTGAGGCCGGGCGTTCAATCAACCTGGCATTGAGTGATAGGGGAATTAAAGCGTTGAAAGAAGTTGGCATAGCTGAAGAAATTTTATCTATTGCTATTCCAATGCATGGCAGATCAATTCATAACCTTGATGGCAGCAATACGTTTCAGCCTTATGGAAAGCAAGGCCAGTTCATTAATTCTGTTTCCAGGAGAGATTTAAATTGCAAATTGATGGACCTGGCCGAACAACATGGTGTTCAGATTTATTTCAAAAAAAAATGCAATGCAATTGATTGGCATAAAACTGAGGTATTGATGGAAGATACTGTCAACCATCAACTATCAACTGTCAACTTTTCAATCCTTTTCGGTGCTGATGGTGCTTATTCAGCAGCCCGGCTTGCGCACATGTTGAACCATTCTGCATTTGAATATCATCAACATTATATTGATTGTGGATATAAAGAATTAACCATTGCTGCCGGAGAAAACAGGAATTTTCTTTTAGAAAAAAATGCACTGCATATCTGGCCCCGTAAAAATTATATGCTGATTGGTTTGCCTAATATAGATGGAAGTTTTACCTGCACTTTGTTTTTTCCTTTTGAAGGGGAACTTTCTTTTGAAGGATTAAAAACGGAACCAGAGATTGAAAATTTTTTTAGTGATACATTTCCTGATGTGGTTGGATTAATACCTGATCTTACAAAACAATTTTTTTATAATCCTACCTCTTCGTTGGTTACAGTTAAATGTTTTCCATGGATAAGAGAAGATAAATTTTGTTTAATCGGCGATGCCGCTCATGCAATTGTCCCATTTTTTGGCCAGGGTATGAACGCTGGTTTTGAAGATTGCAGTGTATTGGATAATTTAATTGAAAAGCATGCTAATGACTGGCTTAGAATTTTAAATGAATTTCAATTTTTGCGGAAACCGGATGCAGATGCTATCGCTGATCTTGCCATAAATAATTTTATTGAGATGCGTGAAAAAACAGCCGACCCAAAATTTTTGCTACAAAAAAAATTAGAGGCAAAGTTGCATGAGCATTATCCTGACAAATGGATACCTGCCTATTCGCAGGTTACATTTAGTACAGCTATTCGCTACAGTGAGGCATTAAAGAATAGTCAAAAACAGGAAACTATTATGCAGGAAGTGATGCAGAAACCAAATATTGAAGAGACCTGGGACAGTGAAGAAATTGAAAAAATGATTATCGGAAAGTTGTAATTACTTATTTCCTATTCCAATCTTCCTTTCTTAAATACACAAAAATTTCCCTGGATTTATATGCAAAATTTTCAATTAGACAATTAGTAATTCACTTTTCTTCTAACCATTATGTCTTCAAAGCGAATTAATAAATAATGAAAAAGCCTTGAAATTTTCCTCAGCGGGGATGCTGAGGCCAGCAGGACTAAAAAAAGTTAAGTAGTAAACAATTCAATTTTTACTTCATGTGTTTTCCCATCATTTATTAAAGGAATACTACCATTTTCCTGTAACATTTCATCTAAAGATATTTTCATTGTTTGCTGAACTTCAGCAACTGACTGTATGAATTGTATATGGTAACTACTGTCGCCAAAACGGTAATCGATCTCAAAGTTTCTCCATTCTACAGGGATACAGGGTGTAAACCTCAGGGTATCGGCTTCTCTTTTTATTCCAATAAACGAATGTATAATAAGTTGATACATCCAGCCTGCAGAGCCTGTGTACCATGTCCACCCGCCACGGCCCTTGTGCAATGGTTCGGCATAAACGTCCGCAGCAATTACATAAGGTTCAGTTTTATAAACAGCAATTCTTGCTTCATTGTTTCCCCTGTTTAAAGGGTTGATCATCTGCAATAATTCCCAGGTTCTCTTACGGTTGCCAATAGCTGCAAAAGCCATTACCAGCCAAATGGCAGCGTGGGTATATTGCCCGCCATTTTCTCTTACCCCCGGTACATAACCTTTTATATAACCCGGGTTCAGATCAGATTTATCAAATGGTGGATTGAATAACTGTATAAGCCCATCTTCTTTACGCACCAGGTGTTTATCTGCTGAGTTCATAGCTACGATGATACGGTCAGTATCTCCCGCTTTTGATAATACCGACCAGCTTTGTGCAATGGAATCAATTTTACATTCTTCATTTTCATGTGAACCAAGTGCAGTGCCATCATCAAAATAAGCACGGCGGTACCATTCTCCATCCCATGCCTGTTCCCTGATATTGGTGCGTAATTTTTCTGCTTCCTCTTTACATTTTTTTGCAAATAACTCATCATTTTTCAGCGAGGCTATTTCCACAAACCGTACTAATATATCATAAAGAAAAAATGCCAGCCATACACTTTCTCCTTTGCCATGGTTACCTACTTTATCCATACCATCATTCCAATCACCCGAACCAATAAAAGGCAAACCATGTACACCAAACTGTAATGCATGTTCAATTGATCTTACACAATGCTCATATAAACCGGCAGATGCATCTGACCTGATGGGCAGGTCATAATAAGATTCTTCGCCTTCATTTAACAGACGGCCTTCGAGAAAATGTATCTGTTCATCTAATATAGCTTTATCTGCTGTGGCTGTAATATACCCGCACGTTACAAAAGGCAGCCATAAATAATCATCTGAGCAGGTTGTACGTACACCTCTTCCTGAAGGTGGATGCCACCAATGCTGTACGTCGCCTTCTTTAAATTGCCTTGATGCACACAAAAGAATTTGTGACCTTACTAACTGTGGCTGTGAATGCGTTAATGAAAGCACATCCTGTAATTGGTCCCTGAATCCAAAGGCTCCACCGGATTGATAAAAGCCGCTTCTTGCCCAAATACGGCTGGCCAGTGTTTGATAATTTAACCACCCGTTAGTGAGGATATTCAATGCAATATCAGGTGTTTTTATTTGAATAACTCCCAATGCCTTTTGCCAGTATTCATGCACTTTTTGTTTGGATTGTTGTGCCGCTTCCGGTCCCTCACTTGCATGAATAATATCCAGTGCATGCTGCATGTTTTTTCCGGTACCCAGGCGAAAAATTATTTCATGTTCTTCTTCTTCAGCCAGATCGAAAGCAACCTGTATCACTGCACATGGATCTAACGCAGCACCTGTTTTACCGGAAAGTCTTGTCCTCTTCAATCCGTCCGGGTTAGTCATTGTTCCATTGCGTCCTAAAAATTCAGTCCTGTCAGTAGTAATGGTTTTATTGTTTCCATCGGCATCAAAAAAAGCTACCCTGTTTGCAAACTCTAAGCTGTAAGCATTCCTTGCCAGGATAGCGCCACTGCTTTCTTCCAATTCGGTGATAGTATGTTTTAAATATTTTGCACGAAGATCTCCCAACACCCATTCAACATAACCTGTAGCCGCAACTCGCCGTTGCCTGCCGGAATGATTGCGAAGTTTAATCACAATATATTTTACAGGCGCTTCAATGTCGGTAAACACGGTCATCTCTGTATATATCCCGTCCTCACTGTGTTCAAATACGCTGTAACCAAACCCATGACGGGTTACATAAGGTGAACTGCCCTGGCAGGGTAGTGGTGCCGGCGACCAGATTCTGCCACTTTCTTCATCTCTCAAATAAAATGCTTCTCCCTTAAGATCCGTGACTGGATCATTATTCCACGGAGTCAACCGGATCTCATGTGCATTTTCTACCCATGTATATGATTGGCCGCTTTCTGTAATGATGCTTCCAAAGCCGGGGTTAGCCAATACATTGATCCAGGGAGCAGGTGTTTTATTTTCAGGTGTTGTGGTAATGATATATTCTTTTCCATCTCCAGTAAATCCTCCGAGACCATTGAAAAATTGCAGATCTTTCCTCGGTTCAACCGCTGTATATATTGAAGGATAAAATTTAGCAGGAGTCAAATAAGGAATGGTGGTTTTAATTTTAGTGCGCCTGTTCATTTGTTCTTCCAGCGTGCCGAACCGGTCGGCGATAACAACATGCGCAACCGATTCAAACAATATCCTGTCCTCGTTGGATATTTGTTCTGCTGATCTTATAAAAATTCCTCCCGGCTTTTCTTTCAGGTCATTGCTCATTTCCGGCGTAATAAGGCTTTGTATCTGGTTGTGTAGTTCCTGCCTGTAACCGCCATGGTCATCGTTCCAGATAACAAGGTCAACTATCAGCCCTTTCAGTCGCCAGTACAAGTGCGCCTGTAACATTTGTTTTACAAGATACATGTTAGAGGCATCTTCTATCTGTACCAAAACAATGGGGATGTCGCCCGAGATAGAATAAAACCACAAACCTGATTGGCCTCTTTTGTTTTTTATAATAACAGCAGGATCGGCTCTTAGTAATTGATTGGAAAAAATGATGGAACCTGCCAGCCGTGAATATAATTGTGCGTCAGATTCCACTGCATTTATCTGCCGCAAAATTACCTGGCTATGCGTCCATGCCAGTTCCAGCACCCGGTTAAATAAATGTTGCACCTGGTATTTATCTATAAGGTCATTGCATATCTCTTTGGTTTCTGCCATACCCGAAACCATATCTATAGTTACTGATTCATTACCTTCTAAAATGATGCGGTATTGAATTGATACTATAGGATCAAGAACAGATCCGCTATTCCCGGATAAAAGACCGGTTCGTTTTATTACCTGTGGCTGGCTGATGCTATTACCCCTGCCAATAAATTGTTCGCGGTCTGTTTCGTAAGAGACGTTTATTATTTCTGCATCATGCACTTTCATGAGGTGAAACATCCATGGTGTTTTTTCTTCAACAGAACGTGGCCTGCGGGTACATAAAATTGCATGGCGTTGTTCATTTATTTCTGTCTGCACAAATAAATTGCTGAACGCAGGATGCGCTTCATCGGCCGCTGGCGTGGCCAGAACCACTTCTGCATAAC
>MWVW01000072.1_pt1 | contig 25084 bp, 23 predicted proteins | sample 1047191 | NCBI WGS metagenome assembly MWVW01 (sample SAMN06349985, study PRJNA376086) | soil metagenome | isolation source: MtG22-5 sample Antarctic (ecotone) | place: Antarctica
CCAAATAAGCCGGAGGAATTTGTAATAGACCTGCACCAGATAAATCATGCCTTTAAAAAAGGACACCGATTAATGATTCAAATACAAAGTACCTGGTTCCCTTTGATAGATCGTAATCCACAAAAATATGTTCCTAATATTTTTGAAGCCTCTGAAACTGATTTTATTAAAGCAACGCATAAAATATATTTTTCTTCAAAATTTCCAACCCATATAGAATTACCCGTAATAAGCAAATGAAGATTCTTTTTATTTGTATATTTGATAAGAGACTATCTGCATGAAAAAAATATTTACTATATTTTTTTTCTTCACTTTTATTACACAAAACTTTTGTAATGCGCAGTTTAAAAAACAACTGGACAGGATTACTAATCTTTATAATAGTGCTGCATCTGATTCTGATAAAGTGATTGCTTTAGGACAACTCGCCGATCTGTATTATACGTATAAATTGAACCAGAAAGCTGACAGTATACTTCAGGAGCAATTAAAGGTGTCTGAACTATCCGATAACAATAATCTTATTCTGGCTACTTTATTTGGTGCGGCAATAACAAAAATAAGCCCTTCTACTACCTCTGAAAGTTTTGATAAAACGATTCAATTTTTAGAAAAGGGAATTAATTATGCAAAATCAAAAAATCTAAATGAATATTTAGGTAGTGGCTATAACCGAATGGCGAATATTCTTAGAAACCGAGGCCAATATGATAAAGCGTTAAATAATGCAATACTCTCTATACAAACTATACCGCATATAGCTTCTGATTCAATTAAGGCTGCTATCTATATTGAATTGGGAAATATATACGAGGCTAAAGGTGAAGCTGTTTCTGCTTCTACAAATTATAACACTGCATTTGATATAGCTATAAAAATTAAATCAATTCCGCTGCAATCTGAAATTTATCATTGTTTTTCAGAAATGTACAGCAGACTTGGATATAACGATGTAGCAATAGACGAGTTAAAAAAAAGCCTAGCACTCAATAAAAAATATAATTATGGAGAAGGAATGGTAAGAGATTATTTTGATCTTGCACGGCTAACAGATGAAAAGTTTTATATTGAAAAATCAATTCAGTTATCTAACTCACTCAATTTTTATAAATATATTATAGATGCAAAACGATTAATGCTTTACTATTATATGGTGGCTGAAAAAAACGACGAAAAAGCATTAAATTACCTTGAAAATGAACCCGAGGTCAAAGAAAGTTTTTTAAATAATGGAATTGCTAATTATTACCGTACAAAAGGCCAGATATACCTTTATTCAAATAAAGCAGATTCTGCATTGCATTATTTCAAACTTGCTGAATATGATTTTGTAAACAAGTTTGATGAAAAATTAATCCGTGCTCTTTTTCGTGAAATTGCGCAAAGCTATCAGCTGTTACACAATATGCCTAATGCTATTGCTTATTATACCAAAGTATTGCAAATTAGCAAAAGGATGAATGATATAAATACCATCGCTTCTGTTTCGGATGAACTCAGTAAAATATACGAACAACAGAATGATTATAAACAGGCTTTTTTTTATGCAAAACAGTTTAAAAAAAATAAAGACAGTTTGTCAAAATTATCAGGAGAAAGAGATATTGCATTATTAGGTGTTATTAGAGAAAACCGAAAACATGATGAAGAATTAAGACAGGAAATGCAAAAGTTGAATAATAAAAGAAATATTCAATACATGGCAATTACGATTGCTATAGCAGTAATTTTTATTCTCATGTTAATCATAGGAATGTTCCCCATATCCAAATTAACTATCAAATTGCTGGGATATATTTTCTTTATTTCTTTATTTGAATTTATCGTTTTATTAATTGATACATTTTTGCATAAAATAACACATGGGGAGCCATTAAAAATCTGGCTGATTAAAATATTTCTTATTGCGCTGCTGGTGCCTTTACAGCATTTTTTAGAACACAGGCTTATAAAATTTCTTGAATCACGAAAATTGCTGGAAGCAAGAACAAAATTTAGTTTTAAAAGATGGTGGCAAAAAGTAAAAAAGCCGGCACCTGCGGCTGCCGGCCTTGAAGAAGATATTGGTGTATTATAAAAAATTATTGATCATTATCCTGTGTGCATGGTTCTGGTGGCGGGCATATTGTACATATATCATAGAAAACAGCAGGGGCTAATGAATTTGGATGCACCCAGGAAACTAATAGAGTTGGGCGATTTTTAAGTTGTTGAAGAGTAAATTGCTCTCCGGTCCTCCTGTTATACCTTTCTACATCTGCTGGATTTCGATATGTTGCCAGATAAAAAATTAAACTGTCATTACCGGTAGGTTCTGGAATCTCATTTAGAATAGCTTTCAAATCCTCAATTTTTATTTTAAATATTGGCTGATCTTGCAACCTTATATTTAATTGCCTTGATAATCCCCTGCGTAGGCCTGCTCTTTCGTTTTTATCTAATATAAGCCAATCAGGTATAGTAGATAATGCTGTAATCTGGCTTTTTTTTGTTGTATCTGATTTGACCTGGTCGGTTTGTTTTGTTCCATTATCGCTACAGGAATAAAAAAAGATAATTGGCATTGTACAAAGCAGAAGTAATTTTTTCATGATTTTAAATTTTGGTTGCTTAAAAATAATCCGCATTTTAAAAATCAGCATATATATCTATTTTTATTGATTAAAAAAGCCGGCAACTTAAACAGATGCCGGCAATTAATATTGTGTGGCTTTAAAATTTATTGTTGTTCCTGGGTGCAGGGTTCAGGAGGGGGACAAATTTGTGCAAAATTATAATAATCCGAATTTTTACCTACCTGTACAACAAACGAAGTATAACCTCCAACATTCCCTCTGGGATCTTCAGCAGACATGTTCCAAGCTCTTCTATAATCTACTTCATCCGCTTTACTATAAAGAACTGGTATAACATATAAATGTCTTACATCTTCTAATTTTTCGAAAATATTTAAGTCGAATTTGTATTTTGTTGGATTTTTGCGGGGGTTTTGGCGATCTTTAAATCGTTTTTTCATTGCCTTACCTTTCTCTTCAGGAATTTTTATAGGGTCCAGGAATTTCATTTGGTCTTCAGAATATTCCTGTTTGCAGCCAAACGCAAATAATGAAACTGCAAATAATAAAAGTATTTTTTTCATAATTATAAGTTTTGGTTTCTTAAATATACTACCTGTTTTTAAAAAAACAAATATTTTATTTGTTAGCCAATGGCTCTACAGTATAACCTTCTTTTTTTAAAAGATTTAATAAACCCTTATCGCCAACCAGGTGTCCGGCGCCAACTGCAACAAAAACACTCTCTTTTTTCATAAGGGTCTTTAATTGTGTAATCCAGTTTATGTTCCTTTTTGATAAAAGAATCTCCTCATATTTTTTATCTGAGCCAAATTCACTTTTGGCCAGCAGTTTCTCCATTGCAGATAATTCCTGATTTTTATATTTCACGATCATGGTATCAAACTCTTTTTTATAAACCGGGAAACTATCAATATTCTTAAGCAACTCCTTTGCCTGCCACTCATAAGGAATACTATCAAATACCGATGCCTGGAATTCTATAGTTTCCAGCCCTTTTATTTCTTTTTTATTTTCCTTTGAAAGCTTCATAAGCTCTTCTTCTACCCCTGATGCAGTTTTACAATTCATCATTTTTGGATACAGCATTGCTACTAAAAAGTAGGGCTTTATACCTGAAAACATCATCATTGGTATTTTAAGCGAATCGATGAAATATCTTTCCACCTTTTTATATTCATCGGCGGTATACAGGTCTTTTAATTTTTTACCATTTTTCATGTTCATGTATAACAATCCGCTTAACAGAGTAGAAGGATCATCCAGATCTATTTCCATGTACACTACATCTGCTGCCTGCAAGGAAGACTTTAGTTGGTTACTGAACTTAATATCATCTTTGCATAATAAATGGAAAGTGCCAAAAACATAGCTTGGCTTTTTCAGTTCTTTCCCGGTTACCTTCCATAACAACGTATTATTCTCGTAGCTTTTTTTTGTGAAACTGTCAGTTTTCTTTTTTGAAGGTTTATTAATTTGTGATTTACAGCTATAGAAAAGGATGCAGCAGCTAAGAATGATAATAATTGATCTCATAAAACTTATTTTAATAAAAGTAATCATCAGATTATACTATTATATATTTAATTTAAGTGAAAAGTTGATTTCATTGCCTTAATCATTCCCTGTGCTGACCATTGCCAGGGAACAATCATTCGGCGAATAGTATATAAAGGTTCTGCAGAATCTCTTTTGGTTGATAATATAAATGCCATCTTATATCCACGCTTTTGTATTTCAGGGATAGCTTCTTTATTCCATAAGCCAAATGGATATGCGAAATATTTTACAGGCTTTCCCGTAATTGCCTCCACTCTTTTTTTTGGCTTTACCAATTGAGTATCCCAATCTGCAGCCTGGTATTTTGTAACTCTGTGATGATCCCATGTATGTGCTTCAATTGCATGCCCTGAATCGGACAATTGATTTAATTCTTCTTCGCTCATATATCCTGGACGATTGATAGAAATAGTCATAATAAAAAATACACCCTTAAAACCATATTTGTTCATTTCAGTTGCACCAATGGAGAATTGGTCTTTATCAGTATCATCAAAAGTTATCATTACCGGTTTTTGAGGAAGTGAAGCTCCATGTACCAGGTATTCATACAGCTCGTCGGGCAAAATGGTTTTATAACCACTGTCAGACAGAATTTTCATTTGAGCTGCAAATACAGAGGGTGAAACAGAATAGGTTTCGTTTCTATTTCGGATATTGTGGTAGCATAATACAGGCACTTCTTTTTTTGAAAGAATTGTTGTAACATCAGAAACTGTCTTTGATTGAAAAGAATCCTTTGCATTTTTATCAAAAGATTTTTTTTTGTTTTTTATTTGATCAGGGGATGATGTACATGCACAGTAAAGGATGAGAATAAAAATCAGGCAATTGGATTTCATCTTTTTAATAAAGAAATTATTGGTATTGGATGTAAATAGGCTTAGGAATGAACTTTGATAACTCGTCAGGTGTGTATAATTGATCCTTGCCTTGTTTAGTATCATTTTTATAGAATATTTTAAAACCCGCAAACTGGATAGGTTCATTAAATATATAACGCAGCCATGAAGATTTTTTTAATATCTTATCACCCCATCCATCCATATCAATAACCACCTGAACTTCCGATACTGTCTTTATTTTATCATAGTTAGTGATCATTCCCTGTGTAAACCTGTGAATTACTAAAATTTTAGGAGGGAGATTATTTTCCTTAACCACCTTGGCCAAATAATCAATTACTGAGTTTATATCAGCAGCAGTAAATGTACCGATTACTGACCCCGGCCTTTCACCATTTTTCATAGAAAATTCAGGGTCGATTCCGAAATGCACCTGTGGTAATTTTAAATATTTTTCCAATTCTGTTACTTCATCTATTACTAAACTATGTCCAACCTGAACATCAACAAAAACTAAAGCATTAATTTCTTTTGCCCAATTAATAATAGTGTCTATCTGGTGAAAAGGCATTCGCAATCTGTATTTACCATTTTTGCCAGGTAAACTTTGTGCTGTTACAGCAATGTAATGTAATGCAGGAATTACCGGCAGTGTACTGTCTGCAGCTTCCCATTTTGATACCTCACCAAGCAGTTTTTTAAACATTGAGTCTTTGGGTATCTCACCTAATATACCCATTCTTGTAGAATACAAATTTCCATAAAATGCTACAATCCTGTTGTAAGGAAATATTGCTCCAGATAAAGGATATGGAGTTTTAACGGGCCACTTTCCGGTAGTATCACCATTGGCAATATTTTGCAGCAGCTTATTATAGGCAACCGTATCAATTTGTTTTTTATCTGCCAAAGAAGTACTTTTCGATGCATTATTATTTTCAATTTTGGAGTCCGTATTTTTTCCTGTGGAATCAGCATTATTACAGCCTGTACTAAAAAAACATAAAATCAATAAAACATATAGCAACGGGAAGTTTAATTTTTTCATAGTTGGGTATAGTAATTATAATTTAATAATCTTATTCAATGTATTACAATGATACTGCGCTTTCGCCATACATCTGTTCTTTAAATTTTAATGAAGGTGATGGTATAAATTTTCCAATGCCTAATTTATCCCATTTATCATCAACACTTTTTATTGTTTTATTATCTGCAACGATAATATTTGGCCAGTCTCTTTGAAAATTATCAAAGTCCCTGGTTTTCCTGGTACCATCCAACCCCATGCATGAAAATGTTTTACTATGGTTCATTTCAAAAGGCTGCTCTGCTAAAATGTTATCCCTTTTAGGATCAACATTATTACAAAACCGCCACAATGCTGTGCCCAAATCATTTGCATCTACCGAATGTTCAACGTATAAAATCAATTTTATGCCTTCAATTTCTCCTAACTGGCAAATTTCTTTATGCAATTCTTTTATGTGATATTTTTTATTTTTTTCAACTGAAATAATTAAAACAGGAATTTCTTTTTTTAAAAGCGAAATATTTACTGATCTTATTTCAGAAAACTTTTTTGTTAATAATGTTTCATTAATATCATCTATTGAAGTTTTTACCAGGTACTTTTCATCCTGCTCCTCTTCGAACTTTCTGGTACCATCAATACACATTTTGCCTCCAAAGCCCAGTTTACTACAACTATGATCTAAAACATCCATAGGCCCCTGAGAAAAATAAATGTCTGTTGCAGGATTAAGATTATTAAAAACATATTTTGCCAGCTTTTCATAATCCTGAATATTTACATTCTCATCTGCCAATACTAAAATTTTATTGAACATCATTTGCCCTGCACCCCACATCGCATTCATAACTTTTTGTCCCTGCCCTGCATATTCTTTTTTTATTTGCGTAATAACCAGGTTATGAAATACTCCTTCAACGGGCATATCCATATCAATTATTTCGGGAACCATTGTCATTTTTATAGGAGCTAAAAAAATGCGTTCTGTTGCCTTTCCTAGCCATGCATCTTCCTGGGGCGGAATACCGACAATGGTTGCAGGATAAACTGCATTTTTTTTGTGCGTTATGGCAGTGATATGAAAACGTGGATACCAGTCAGGCAAAGAATAATATCCCGTATGATCTCCGAACGGTCCTTCCCATATAAGTTCATCATTCGGGTCTACATATCCTTCAATTATAAAATCTGCATCAGCGGGTACTTCAATATCAGGCTGTGAAATACATTTTACCAGTTCCACTTTTTTCTTTCTTAAAAAGCCGGCGAGCATATATTCATCCACATTTTCGGGCAGAGGCGCTGTCGCAGAATATGCATATACAGGATCCCCACCTAATGCAACTGCTATAGGCATAATTTTATTCAGTTTTTTATATTCATTAAAATGTTTTGCTGAAACCTTATGCTTATGCCAGTGCATACCGGTAAGTGTAGGTGAAAATATCTGCATACGATACATACCTACATTTCGGGATTGAGTAATTGGATCTTTTGTATGTATAATGGGAAGGGTAACGAATGGCCCTCCATCCTTTGGCCAACAGGTTATCACCGGTAGCCTTGTAATATCGGGTTGGGCCATAATTATTTCCTGACATTCACCCCTGCCACTTTTTATTTTAGGCATCCACGATGCAAATTTGCCAAGCTTTGGAAGTAATTTTAATTTATCAAAAATATTTTCTTTTGGAGAAGAAAGTAATTTAAACAGATCTTCAATTTCTTTTGCCACATCATTAAGATCTTTAACACCAAGAGCCATACACATTCGTTTCCTACTTCCATACGCATTCATCAATACAGGGAAATCAAATCCCGTATTTTCAAATAACAATGCTCTCCCGCCATCCCCACTCTTGCTCATACGATCTGTAATTTCAGCAATCTCTAACTTTGGATCTACGTACGTTTTTATTCTCAGTAATTCGCCTTCCTTTTCCATGGCATTAATAAATTCCTGTTGATTGCGATAAGCCATTACTTATAATTTCTGTGTAAAGGTAGAATAGAAGGAAGGATATTTTCTTTTTCTAGAAGATTTTGATGTCATTATTGTGGGCAATCCGGTATGTATTTTTTCCTGATTCCCGGTCTGTCTAATGCATCATTAATTTCCCCTTTCGCAGGAAAACGGTAAGATACCGTTATGCCGGTAAAATAATACCAGTCTCTATTTCGTGGTTCACCCCTTTTAGAATATTCCCCGGGATATGGTTCATTTTTATCTATTTCTCCCCCTCTGAAAGCAAGTTCAACAGCCTTGGGCCCTCGGTTGGTTAATAAAATGGCAGGATCAACATAAGTTGTACTTAAATCATCGAGATAATCCGTGAAAAGTTTTCTCATCCCAACCTCAATACCTATTTTAATATCATTAGTTAAGGCATATTTAATTCCTCCGCCAAATGGAAGGGAAAATTGTGTTAGTTTATATGGTGTTCTGCCTGGATAAAAGCCCTGGCCTTCGGTACTTAATGGTTTTAAAAAATATCTTGTACCGGCAGTATCTTTAGTATATGGATTAAAATGATAAACCGCAATGCCCCCAAAAAAGTAAGGGGAAAATCTTATATTTTCTAAATTGAATAAATAATATTCAGCCGCTAAATGCAACTCCTGAATTTTAGATTTAAAATTTAGATTTCGATCATAAACTTTTGGATTTTTTTTATCATCTGCCGCAACAGATGCCAGTGATATCCCGGAACGGATAGAAATTCTATCACTTAACTGGTATGAAAGTCCGGCGCTAAGTGCAATACCCGGTTGTGTAAATTTAAAAAAATAAGATTGTAAATCCCCTTCATAAAAGGAACTTCCTGCAAATAAATTAAGATGCACTTTTTGAGAAAAGCTTATGGAAATACAGGAAATGAATGCGAAAAATAAAGCGATTTTTCTCATGTCTGGATAGGAATTGGTTGCTTTCTGTTACAATAATAGTAACATTATGTATAAAGTTATGTTATAAAACTATATCCGCAAAAAACAATAGTATTTACTATCAACTTTATTTACCTTATTAAACTCACATATCTTTACAAAGTCTTATCCTACTAATTTTTATAAAATTAGCTATGGATTTTTCGGGATGTAGCGCAGCCCGGTAGCGCACACGTCTGGGGGGCGTGGGGTCGCAAGTTCGAATCTTGTCATCCCGACTTTTTATTCTTGTAGAGATATTTATTTGCATACATTCGATTTACATGTAAAAACATAAGGGAAATAATGATTGATTTGCATTTCTACCTCTTTAATTATTTGCATTACCTTAGCCCCACCTAAATTTTTATAAACCTAATGAAGGTTTTACTAAAGGATGTTATAATATTTCCCCGGCATACTCCACTACATACTGATATTTTAATTGAAAACGGAATCATTACTAGGATTGAAAAAAGTATAAATGCTTCCACAGATGAAGTGATACAGCATAAAAATATGCATGTGTCTATAGGTTGGATGGATTGCTTTGCAAATTTCGCCGATCCGGGAAATGAATACAAAGAAACGCTTGAATCAGGATCAAACGCCGCTGCTGCCGGCGGATATACCGAAGTAATACTTATTCCAAACACCAACCCTCCGGTGCATAATAAATCCCAGGTAGAATATATTGTTCAGAAAAGTAAAAGTTTGCCGGTTAAAATACATCCTCTCGGGTCTATAACAAAAAATACAGAAGGAAGACAGCTAAGTGAAATTTATGATATGCAAAATTCAGGCGCTATAGCTTTTTCTGATGGTATTGAATGCCTGCAATCTTCAGGGTTACTATTAAAAGCTCTTGAATATATTAAAGCCTTTGATGGAATAATTATTCAATTACCTGATGATAAAACTATCGCTTCAAATGGATTAATGAATGAAGGAATTACTTCATTGCAATCAGGTTTACAAGGAAGGCCGGGTATATCTGAAGAAATAATTATTGCAAGAGATATTGAACTTTTGAAATATACCGGTTCAAAAATTCATTTTACAGGTATATCCACTAAAAAATCTCTTAACCTTATTTCCAATGCTAAAAAAGAGGGTTTAAAAATAAGCTGTTCTGTTACGCCGTACCATTTATATTTTATTGATGAAGACATTAAAGATTATAATACCAACCTAAAAGTAAATCCTCCGTTAAGAACAAAGGAAGATATGCTGGCTTTAAGAGAAGGAATAAAAAATGGCCTTATAGATTTTATTGCTTCACATCATCAGCCGCAGCATTGGGACGATAAGACCTGCGAATTTGAATATGCCGGAAATGGTATGATTGGATTAGAAAGTATATTCGGAGTAGCAGGTATTTGCGGAATAGATAGCGCGGATTTTATAAAAATGCAAACCAAAAATATCAGGAATATCTTTAATTTGGAATTACCGCAGATTAAACAAGGTGCAAAAGCAAATCTTACTTTATTTGATCCTGACCATGAATATATTTTTAATGAAAAGCATATCTACTCAAAATCAAATAACTGCCCATACATAGGGAAAAGGCTTAAAGGAAAAACGTTTGGGATTATTAACGGAGACCAACTATTTTTGTCCGAATTATTTTCATAAAAAATTAATTAATATGGAACAAAAGGTTATAACTCCTATGGCTAAAGGGTTGGTTATAGGATTAATAATGATAGTGATTTCAACAGTAATATCTCTGATGGATAAAAACTCAAACAGCACCCTTCAGTGGCTTGCATATTTGGTTTTTATAGTGGGTATTATATGGGCTATAACATCCTATGGCAAACAATTAAATTATAATGCAACCTTCGGAAATTATTTTGCTCATGGATTTAAAATTAGTGCGATTGTTACCATTTTAATGATCATATTTCTGATAATTTTCATGATGTTATTTCCTGACTTTAAAGAAAAAGCAATGGCAATAGCTAGAACAGATATGGCTTCTAAAAATTATTCTGCAGAAGATACTGAACGGGGCATTGAGATAGCAAATAAATTCTTTACCCCCTTATTAATTGGCGGTGCACTCCTGACTTATCTTATTTTAGGATGTATCGCTTCCTTAATTGGTGCTGCCATTACTAAAAAAAATCCACGTCCCCTTGATGAATATAATGAAATTGGCCAATAATGGATCTGTCAATTATTATCCCTCTGATAGATGAAGCAGAATCATTACCTGAACTTTCCCAATGGATTGAAAAAGTAATGCTTGAAAATAATTATACTTATGAAATAATTATGATAGATGATGGCAGTTCCGATAATTCATGGGAGGTAATTGAAAAATTACGCAGGCAAAATCAAAATATTAAAGGGATAAAATTTCAGCGTAATTATGGTAAAAGTGCCGCTTTGAATGAGGGGTTTAAAACATGCAAAGGTGATGTAGTAATAACGATGGACGCTGATTTACAGGATAGTCCTGATGAAATACCAGAGTTAAGAAGGATGATTCTTGAAAATGGATTTGATATTGTAAGTGGGTGGAAGAAAAAACGATTTGATAATAAACTAAGTAAGAACATTCCTTCAAAATTATTTAACGCTGCCACCAGAAAAGCTTCAGGAATTTTTTTACATGATTTTAATTGCGGATTAAAATCATACAGAAAAAAAGTAGTTAAAAGTATTGAGGTATATGGTGAAATGCACCGTTACATTCCCTTACTTGCAAAATGGGCCGGCTTTAAAAAGTTTGGGGAAAAAGTGGTTCAGCATTATCCTCGTAAATACGGCAAAACAAAGTTTGGCTGGATCAGGTTTATAAATGGATTTTTAGACCTTGCTTCCATTGTTTTTGTAGGTAAGTTCAGAAAAAACCCTATGCATTTCTTCGGGCTATGGGGTACTATTTCGTTTTTATTCGGTCTTGGGGTTTTTGTTTACCTGGCTATTACTAAATACTTTTTTTATAAAGTGGGATTAACACAGCGGCCATTGTTTTTCTTTGCCATACTTGCAATGATTATTGGTACACAACTCTTTTTGGCGGGTTTTCTCGGGGAACTAATTTCCAGAAATGCTGCCGACAGAAATATTTATCTCATTGAAGAAAGGTTAGGATTCAATACTTAATTGCTGATGGGCCAACTAAAAAAAATCGTTATTATAGGCTCGGCATATCCCTTACGTGGCGGTGGCATAGCTTCTTATAATGAACGACTTGCAAGGGAGTTTATGGCACAGGGGTTTGATACTTCTATCTACACATTTTCTCTTCAGTATCCAAAATTTTTATTTCCAGGTACCACGCAATATTCTACTGAACCTGCCCCATTAGATCTTAAAATAAAAGCTTGTATAAATTCCATTAATCCTTTAAACTGGATAAAGGTTGGCAATGAATTAAAAAATGTAAGGCCGGATATTATTGTTGTGAGATATTGGACCCCTTTTATGGGGCCTTGTTTCGGAACAATTATTAGGAGAGTAAAAACAAATAAGTATACAAAGGTTGTTTGTATTGCTGATAACATTATTCCTCATGAGCAGAGTGCAGTTGATACATTGTTCACAAAATATTTTGTAAAATCTATTGATGGTTTTATATCAATGAGTAAAAAAGTTTTAAATGATCTTCAAAAGTTTGGAAAGAATAAGCCGGTACAATTTATCCCACATCCTTTATATGATAATTTTGGAGAAAAAGTAAGTAAAGAAGAAGCAAGAATAAAATTAGGGATTGAATTGGATCAGAAACTAATTGTATTCTTTGGTTTTATAAGAAAGTATAAAGGACTTGATACCCTATTGAAATCAATGAAAATTTTAAAAGATAAAAATCATAAGATCAAGTTATTAATTGCAGGAGAATTTTATGAGGATAAAAAAAAATATAATGAGCTGATAGATAAGCTTGGAATAAAAGATAGCCTTATTTTGCACACAAACTTTATTGTTGACGGAGATATAAAATATTATATCTGTTCAGCTGATTGTGTAGTTCAGCCATATCGGAAGGCAACTCAAAGTGGCGTTACTCCCCTGGCCTATCATTTTGAAAGACCTATGATAGTTACCAATGTAGGGGGGTTACCTGATTTGGTCCCTGATAAAAAAGCCGGGCTTATTGCCGAGCCAAATGAAAATGATATTGCAGAAAAAATTATTGAATTCTTCCAATTAGGTGAAAACTATTTTTTACCTCATCTTCGGGAAGAAAAACAAAAATATAGTTGGAATAATTTGGTACAGGCTGTCATTTATCTTTGCAGATAAATAACTTTTATAGTTTAATGGATAAGATAAAAAGCATAATTAAATCATCAATTGAAGTAAAAAATAAAATACTTCTTGATGATAAACTATTGCAGACAGTAAAAGACTGCGTTAATATTTTACTTACTGCATTCAAAAATGGCAACAAGGTTTTGTTTTGTGGTAATGGGGGCAGCGCTGCTGATGCACAACATTTGGCAGCTGAACTTAGCGGCAGATTTTATATGGACAGAGATGCTCTTGCTGCAGAAGCCTTGCATTGTAATACATCTTATATTACAGCAATTGGAAATGATTATGGATATGATGTTATTTATTCCAGGTTAATTAAAGGAATAGGTAATGAAGGTGATATCCTTGTAGGATTAAGCACATCAGGTAACAGCAAAAATATTTTAAATGCATTTACAACCGCAAAAGAAAAAGGGATGGTGACAATCGGATTTACAGGAGAAAGCGGAGGTAAATTAAAGAAGCTTGCAGATTATCTTATAAATGTTCCTTCTGATGATACACCACGGATACAGGAAAGCCATATTATGATCGGACATATTATTTGTCAATTAACAGAAGAACAATATTTTAGCCCCCTCTAAACCTGCCTGACGGTAGGCAGGTCTCCCCCGAAAGTGAAGACTTAAAATGCAGCTTATGACTGATCTGAAGAAAATTGATAGAAGCTGGACATTATTTTTAGACCGCGATGGGGTTATAAATAATGAAAATCACGGAAATTATATTAATACATGGGATGAATTTAAATTTTTTCCTGGCGTAAAAGAGGCCATAAAAACATTTACAGAAAAATTCGGATACATTTTTATTATAACCAACCAGCGTGGTGTTGCCAAAGGACTTACTAAATTAGATGACCTTGAGATAATACATAAAAATTTACTGGAGGAGGTTTCTACAGCGGGTGGTAAAATAACCAAGGTGTATTTCTGTAGTGATATGGATAACTTTAGTAAAAACCGTAAACCAAATCCCGGTATGGGATTGCAGGTAAAAGAAGAGTTTCCTGAAGTTGATTTTTCTAAAACTGTAATGATAGGCAACACAATAAGCGACATGGAATTCGGAAGAAATGTTGGTGTTGCAATTAATATTTTTTTACCCTCTACCCATCCGCATATTGGTGTTAAGCATCCAATGGTTGACCTTGTGTTTCCTGATTTGCTTTCAGTTTCAAAAGCTCTATAAGTTATAGTTAAATTTTATTTCGGTGCAATAAAGTTGTATAAATTGTATTTCTTTTGTTTAAACTATTCGGTAATGATAAAGACAGTTATTCTATTGTCATTTTTATTTTTAGGTAATGCTATCTCAGCCCAAAAACTGTCTTCAACAGATTTAAAAGCATTAAGAAAAAAGGAAGATTCTTTAAAGACGCTTTCTTTAAACATAATACAAGGCAGAACTGCCGGCGATCGTTTTTTAGCTGATAGCCAGTTTACTAAAATCTTTGTAAGGGCATTAAAAATTAAAAATTCGTTTTATTATCCTTTTGATTCACTTATAACTATTTCAAAACTTTCACCACCTGATAGTGCTTTTAAAATATTTACATGGCAAATGGTGATTAATGATAATGTAGTTCGCCAACATGGCGCTATTCAAATGAGAACTGCTGATGGTTCCTTAAAACTGTTTCCTCTAATTGATAAATCTGATGTTATATCTAATATGGCTGACACTATTGGAAATAACTTCGGTTGGGTAGGGGCAGTATATTATAAAATAATTGAAACGCAGGCTTCAGGAAGAAAGTATTATACTCTTTTAGGGTATGATGAAAATAATATCCGAAGCAATAAAAAATTAGTTGAGGTATTGACTTTTGATAATGGGCAACCAATTTTTGGAGGCGATTATTTTACCTATACTCAAACTAACCCTGCTGAACAATTTGGTAAACGATTGATTTTAGAATTTAAGAAGAGGGCAAGTCCAAGATTGGTTTATGACTCCGATCAAAATATGATAATTTTTGAACATTTAGTACCTGAGGAAGGTGGAGATGCTAAAAAAAGATATACATATGTTGGTGACGGGGATTATGAAGGCTTAAAATGGAAAGACGGCAAATGGATTCACATTAATAAAGTATTTACACTAACTACTAAGGAAGGTGAAGAACCTGTTCCTAATCCAATAAGAGATGCTAATGGTAATATTGATCAAACAAAATTAAAGGACAAGGGATTTGCCGGTACTGAAGATGAAGAGAAGCCTGCAAAAATAAAAGTAACACCTTCAAAGATTAAGGTGAAAAAGAATAATAATTAACCATCAATTAGAAAGGTGCCGAGATCAATTACTTTCCCCTCTCCCATTTTAAATCTCTCTATTGTATCAATGTCAAGATCTTCAAGAACTTTGCTTTGGAAGATTTCGTTCTTATTTTTGTATAAAACAAAATGGAAGTCTGGTTTATTTTCTGTACTCCAGTCAGAAAAAGATGAGTGTGTAAATGAGATTTTCGCAATGCCATTTTTATCAAGTGTGCTTTCTCCTAAAGAATCATCTTCAAAAATATCCATATCGTAAAGTCTTACAGTGTATGCATCACCGGTTAATGAAGCTTCATGTCCCTTTCCAACAAATCTGGCCATAACCTGAAGGTTCATGTCCTCATTTAATGATAGGTCAGTCATAATTTATTTTAAAAAATTAATCATCCAATTTTAATACTGCTAAAAATGCCTCCTGCGGTACTTCCACATTACCTATTTGTTTCATTCGCTTTTTACCTTCCTTTTGTTTTTCAAGTAATTTCCTTTTGCGGCTGATATCACCGCCATAACATTTAGCTGTAACATCTTTACGCATTGCGCTGATATTTTCCCTTGCTACAACCTTTGCTCCTATGGCTGCTTGTATCGCAATCTGGAATTGCTGCCGGGGAACAAGTTCTTTTAATTTTTCGCAAAGTTTGCGTCCAAATTCCTGTGAGCGGCTACGATGTATTAACGCACTCAGCGCATCCACTTTTTCTCCATTTAATAAAATATCCATTTTCACAATATCACTTTCACGCCAGCCAATAGGATGATAATCGAAAGATGCATAACCCCTGGTTAAACTTTTCAGCCTGTCGTAAAAATCAAAAACAATTTCAGTCAATGGCATTTCAAAAGTAATTTCTACTCTTGTAGGAGTTAAGTACGACTGATGAGTTAACATGCCCCGTTTGTTAATACAAAGCGTCATTATATTACCAATGTAATCAGATGTTGTAATTATTTGTGCTTTAATAAAAGGTTCTTCAATTCTCTCAATGCGGCTCGGATCGGGCATTTGAGTGGGGTTGTTGACCATTATTTTTTCATCCCGGGTTGTGTAGGCAATAAAACTAACGTTAGGAACTGTGGTAATAACTGTTTGATTAAATTCTCTTTCCAGCCTTTCCTGGATAATCTCCATATGCAGCATTCCTAAAAAACCGCAACGGAACCCAAAGCCTAATGCCTGCGAAGTTTCCAGTTCAAAGGTTAGCGATGCATCATTTAATTGCAGCTTATCCATGCAATCTCTTAACTCCTCAAACTCATCAGTATTTACCGGGAATATTCCCGCAAAAACCATGGGCTTTACATCTTCAAAACCTTTGATCGATTCCAGGCTGGGATTTACAGTAGTAGTTATTGTGTCTCCTACTTTTACTTCTTTTGCATTTTTTATACCGGTGATAATGTAACCTACGTCTCCTGCTCTTACTTCATTCTTCGGTTCCATTCCGAGTTTTAAAATACCAACTTCATCTGCACCGTATTCCAGGCCGGTATGAGAAAATTTAATTTTATCTCCTTTTTTAAGCGTACCGTTAAATACCCTATAATAAACTATAATACCTCTGAAGGAATTATATACACTGTCGAATATTAATGCCTGCAAAGGTGCATCAATGTTGCCTGTTGGCGCAGGTATACGGTCAATGATTGCTGCTAATATTTCTTCAATACCAATACCGCTCTTTCCGCTCGCCAATAAAATATCTTCCGGCTTGCAACCAGTTAATTCTACTATCTGATCGGTTACCTCCGGTATCATAGCGCCATCCATATCTATTTTATTGATAACCGGAATTATCTCGAGATCATTATCAATAGCAAGGTATAAATTAGAAATAGTTTGGGCCTGTATGCCTTGTGATGCATCTACCAAAAGCAATGCTCCTTCACAGGCTGCAAGTGCACGGCTTACTTCATAACTAAAATCAACATGACCGGGAGTATCAATTAAATTTAAAACATATTCCTCGCCTTTCCCCCCGATAGCTATCGGGGTATAATTTATCTGAATAGCGTGGCTTTTAATAGTAATGCCTTTTTCTCTTTCAAGATCCATATCATCCAACACCTGTGCCTGCATATCCCTCTCACTGATAGTATGGGTAAACTCCAGTAAGCGATCTGCTAACGTACTTTTTCCATGATCAATATGCGCAATAATGCAAAAATTCCTGATGTTCTTCATAAAATGGGTGCGAAGATAACGAAAAGCAGCAAGCGTTTAACAGGTACACCTTAATTGAAATGTGAGTATAATAATAAAATCACACGACTGCAATTGTTATCTTTGCAATCAGTAAAAAAACTGGCTGTATTAATATGGCATTATTAAGAAAAATAAATTCCAAAGCTAAATCGGAGATCAATACAGGTTTTGGAGCAAATGCTTCTGATGTTGGCGGCAGATTTATAAACAAAAAAGGGAAAGCTAATATTGAAAAAAGAGGTGTAGGATTTCTGGAAAAAATCAGCTGGTATCATTCGCTGCTGAGTTTGCCCAGATGGAAATTTTTTCTTTTTATTTTTTTATTTTTTATCGGAGTTAATCTTTTTTTCGCTGTTATTTATTTCCTGAATGACGTAAATTCAATTGGAGTTCCTGCAGGTTTATCAGATGCAGAAAATTTTGCTGAAGCTTTTTTCTTTAGCTGTCAAACATTTACTACTGTTGGCTATGGCAGATTAAATCCCATGAGCACTACGGCAGGATTTATTGCATCTTTTGAAGCACTAATTGGTGTGCTGAGCCTTGCTATTACAACCAGTTTACTCTACGGAAGATTTGCCAAGCCAACTGCATATTTAAAATTTAGTGCTAATGCAGTTATTGCGCCCTATAAAGATATTTCAGCGCTTATGTTTAGGGTGGCACCTTATAAAAACACAACACTAATTGATGCAGAGGCTAAAGTAAGCCTGGCAATGATGTTAGAAGAAGATGGAAAAACCGTTAATAAATTTTTTCAATTGCCTCTTGAGTATAATATTGTAAATGCACTTTCATTAAGCTGGACTATAGTTCATCCAATTACCGAAGATAGTCCCCTGTATAAACTCATCCGGGAAGATTATTCAAATATTACAGGCGAGATACTTGTATTTGTAAAAGCATTTGATGATATGTTTTCGAGCCATGTAGTTGCAAGAACCTCATACACATTTAAAGAACTGGTAATTGGAGCAAAATTTCTGCCAATGTATTATCGTTCAAAAGAAGGAAACACAACAGTATTAGATCTTGAAAAATTAAATGCACATATTCCTGCTGGTATCAGCTTTGCCTTTAAAGAAGAAAAAGTTACAGGGTAGTTTATTTCAGGCTTTTAATAATAGTAATAAATTCAGCAGCGTTTAAAGCTGCTCCTCCTACTAATCCGCCATCCACATCTTTTTCGCCGAATATTTCGGCTGCATTATTAGCTTTTACACTTCCTCCGTACAAAATGGAAATACTATCAGCAACTTCACTATTATATTTATTTGCCATAACATTCCTGATATGGGCATGCATCTCCTGTGCCTGGGCTGAGGAAGCTGTTTTGCCTGTACCTATTGCCCATATTGGCTCGTAAGCAATTACAAAGCCCTTTAAATGCTCCGCAGATAAATGAAATAAGCTTTCCTTAAGTTGATTTTCAACAAAGGAATTTTGTTCATTTGCCTCTCTTATCGATAAGGGTTCACCACAGCAAAAAATGGGTTTTAAATTATTTTCTAAGCACAGATTTATTTTTGCTGATAACATTTGATGGTTCTCATTAAAATATTCTCTTCTTTCACTATGCCCTATAATTACATAATTGGCGCCTACTGAGCTTAGCATTTCAGCACTTACTTCTCCTGTATAGGCACCTGATTTTTGGAAGTAACAATTCTGTGCTGCAATAAAGTAATTTCTGCTGGTTTTTATCGGATCTTTTACAGCAAGAAGATAAGGAAAGGGAATAGCAAAAATAACTTCCTGGTCATCTTTTAACTGTATATTTTCTGATAAAATATTTTCTACTAATTCAATTCCCTGTTCCATTGTTAAATTCATTTTCCAGTTAGCAGCAGCAATTTGTTTACGCATCTTTATTTTTTTGAATGATAAATGTCTGACAATAAATTTTTTTCAACATCAGAGAGTGTATGACCTTTTAACTCTTTCCAATTTTTAATATGATGCAAAGCTTTATCGAATTCGTAATTTTTTATTCCCCATGAAAAATTATCTATAAATGTGGGCGGGAATCCATTGCAAAATACATTGGCTGCAATGCCAACTACTGTACCCGTATTGAAAGATGTATTGATGGCACTCCGGCTGTAATCACCCATCAACAGGCCGCATTTAACTCCTGCAGATAGATATTCCTTTTTAGTATCATTCCATATCTTCACATTTCCTGCTGTATTTTTTATATTTGAATTAGATGTACCTGCGCCAAGGTTACACCACTCCCCTATTACTGAGTCACCCAAATAACCATGATGAGATTTATTACTATATCCAAAGATTATAGAATTTTTTATTTCACCGCCTCCAACGCAGAAAGGTCCTAATGTAGTGGCACCATAAATTTGTGTACCCATTTTTAATATACTGCCTTCACAAATAGCAAACGGCCCGCGAATTAAACAGCCTTCCATTATCTGTGCATTTTTTCCAATAAATATTGGCCCGCAGGAAGCATTTAAGATACTATGTTCTACCATTGCTCCTTCTTCGAGAAAAATATTTTTCCCCATTACTCTATTGGTTGATGAGATCTTTTTTGATTTCCTTTTTGCTGTGATCAGATCAAAATCTTTTCTGATAGCTGTGTCATTATTTTCAAATATGTGCCAGGGATATTTAATTTTTATTACATCATTTTTTAAGTTTTCAACATTTTGGTGCTTTTTTAGTCCTGCAAGTATGGCGGATGATGGAAGTATGTTAGCCGGAAATGGCTTTGCATATTTATTAATTTCCTTTTGATTAACTTCTGAAAGGGTAAGAATTTTTTTGCCTGACAGCGTTTCCCATTTTTCTCTTATAGTTAGAATCCCGATCCTGATATCAGCTATTGAACGGGTTAGTGTAAATGGATATAAGTCTTCCTTGCCTTCTATATCGTCCAGAATGATATTCATGTTTTAAAACTACACAGCAAAAGTGAAATAGTTATCAAAAAAAATCCCCCATAAATGGAGGATATTAATTGATTAATTATAAATTATTATTTATTATCTCTTTTTTCGTAACGCTTTTTAAACTTATCAATACGACCTGCAGTATCTACCAGTACATTTTTACCTGTATAAAAGGGATGAGATGTATTTGATATCTCTAATTTAATAACAGGATATTCATTACCATCTTCAAATTTTATAGTCTCTTTTGATGCGGCAGTTGAGCGGCTTAAAAATGTATGTCCATTGCTCATATCTTTAAAAACTACCACTCTGTAATTGCCGGGATGCAAATCTTTTTTCATTGTTTTTTATTTTAATGCATGGAATTTGCCATGCTTTTTTTCGAGATGCAAATGTAAGGCATTTCAGGTAAGGTGCAAAATGTTTACAATCAGTTTTTCATGTTAACATATTGTAATGCGAGTCCTAAATCCCAACTTTTGGAAGCTTGTATAACAGCCTGAAGGTCATCTATTTTTTTCCCGTTTATTCTTATGATATCATCCATTATTGCTGCCTGCACTTTTAACCCTGAATCTTTTATGAGCTTAACAATCTTTTTAGCATCCTCCTGTTTAATTCCATTTCTTACCGGAACTTCTTTTTTCGTCACTTTCCCGCTTTGAAAGGGTTCTTTACTCAGATCATATATTTCAGCTGCTAATCCTTGTTTCATACTACGGCTGATCAGCACATCAATTATCTGTTGAAGCTTCATTTCACTTTCTGCCTCAAGATTAAGTTTAAATTCTTTTTTATTCAAATCAATTACAACAGGTGACCCCTTAAAGTCAAACCTGTTTTTAATTTCTTTTTCAACAACATTAACTGCATTGTCTAAGGTTTGCAGATCTACTTTACTAACAAGATCAAATGATGGCATATAATTTTTTTATGAATACAAATATAAAAAACGCAGCTCATTACTGAACTACGTTTTTTAACACATGAGAAACTTTATATGTTTTTAGCTTTTTACCCTATTCTCTTCATCCAGGCCATTGCTTTTTTTACGAGGTTGGTTTTGTATTGGTTTTCCAAAACGATAAGTAAAAGTAAGGGAAGCTCTTCTTCTATCGCCAGTCTCTTTTATTTTAACATCAATATCCTGGTATCTTACCCAGCCCGTAAATGATTGTGTATTAAAAATATCACTCACACTTAATTTTAAAGTGCCCTTACTTTTAAGTACCACTTTTTGAATCCCAGACGTAACCTGCCACATTGGGTCTGTAATTATCTGTCCTTCAATCCCTTTCGATCTGTAAAAGCCACTTAATTCTGCACTCCATCCATTTTTAAGTTTGAATTGATTATTAATATTGGACATAAACATGGTAGCATTCACATCAAGAATACCTGTGTTAAGAGCACCTTTGTATTTGTTATTAAAAACATTTGCATAAATATTAGCGGACCATATTTTTCCTATCGGAAAGTTAGCACTAACTGCCAGGCCTACATTTTCTCTGGTGGCTATGTTTTTTTTGCTTATGAATGTTTTACGCTCACTGTTAATCTGATCAAGTGCGTCTGCAAATACATCGGTTGTTTTACTATAATTTAAAGTAGTAGTTAAAAATCCTTTATAGCTATGCGAAAATTCAACGCTATTAGTAAACTGGGGTTTTAATAAAGTATTACCAACCCTATAAGTATATTCATCTAAGAAGTAATAGAATGGGTTAAGGTCCTGGTAAGATGGACGATCGATCCTTCTGCCAAAGTTTAAATTATAGTTATTGTTTTTGTTAGCCTGGTAGCTTAAATAAACAGTAGGAAAAAGATCTGTATAATTTCTTGTAAAAGAAGAATCACGTCTCAAGGCATTTCCTAATTGATCGCCATTAGCAATTGTATTTTCAACTCTAAGGCCTGTTTGAATTCCTAATTTTTTAAACTGTTTATTAAAATTAAGATACGCAGCATTTATGTTTTCTTTATAAATAAAATGATTTGTTTTACCAAAATCTGTTTCCCATCCGCTGCTTGTATTATTATCATACCGGGCATTATTGTCAGTTGTTACATAACTTGTTTTAGCTCCTGCTTCAAACTTAGCTCCCTTTTTTAAAGGCATTGTATAATCAACTTTAGCTGAATAAATTTTTATATCTGATGGAAGATGACCTCTTAATTCACTGCTGCCCCTTTTTTTACTCATATCAGCATTTAGGTAATTATTGGTGAAGAACTGATTTGCAGACTGATTATACGACCTGTAATCAAGATCAACAGTTATTTCCTTTTTTGTGCTATCAAATACATGGCGAAAATTAAAGTTTGTTCCAAAGTTTGTATAATTGTTTTTTTCAGCATTAGTCGCATATAAAATTGAATCAACTTCGCTGTTGTTATTTTTTAACAGTGTTGTATTTACTCCTGCATTATTCCTGGGATTAATGTAACCACTAAATACTATACCCAATGTTGTTTTATTGTTAGCATAAAAATCCAACCCTGCTTTAGCATTATGGCTGTGGCCATTATTTTTCATTGCAGAAGCCTGCTCAAAAATGGTTTCAATTTCTTTGGTTGAGGAATTTCTAAAATTTCTGAGGATTGATATATTTTCAAATCCTGTACGCTTTGAATAATTGTAATTACCAAATAAGTTCACCTTGCCTTTGCGATAATTTAAATTAACACTATTTGAATACCTGGCATAAATGCCCTGACTGTAAGTAGCAGAATTACTGCCATTGAAGCCAAGCATTTTATTTTTTTTTGTTCTTAGGTTAATAATGCCTGAATTACCCGAAGCATCATATTTGGCAGACGGATTTGTCATAATCTCAATTTGCTCAATTGCTGATGAAGGCATACTTTTTAAAAGATTGGATAACTGCTGCCCGCTTAAATAGGCAGGTTTTCCATCCATCATTATGATAACACCCTGTTTACCTTTAAGGCTGATGTTGCCATCTTTATCAACCGAAACACCGGGTGCTTTTTCTAAAACTTCCATTGCTGTACTTCCTGCATTGGATATTAATGCATCAACATTTAAAACCGTCTTATCGATTTGTCTTTCTATATAGGGCTTTTTGCTGTCTACCGCAACCGTTTGCAATGTTGTTGCCTGTGTTATCAATTGTAATGTGCCCACTGATAAATTTGAGCCTTCGATTACACTTACTGGTTTACTATATACTTTACGATGACCAATAGAAGAAGCCATTATTATATAATCCCCCATTTTTACATTATCGAAAGAAAAATTGCCTTCCTTATCGGTTAATGAAAGTTTTACAAGCCCTGAATCCTTAGCCTTTAAGAGTGATACAGTTGCTGCATCAATTGTTTTTTGATCACCGCCGTTAATAAGTGTACCAGTAATTTTACCGTTTGTTTGGGCAAGTCCTGCTATACTTAGTATTAGAAGGAGGGCAGATAAATAGAATTTTTGTTTCATGATTTTATTTTAATACTATGTTTTAAATATTACAACACAAACTTAGGTACTTTGTTTTACATAGTACATAATAATACACAAAAGGCGTAAATATATATTTTTATAGTAAAATCATGGATGATAAACGGTAAGAGTGGAAAATAGTTACACTTTTTTTGCAGTCGTACTTCTAATAATAAAAATAACGATACCCGTAATTATTAAAACAAGAGAGATAATTTCTGCTTGGGTAGGGTGAAGGCCAAAAATATTGTAAGTAGAATTTACACGGATCTTTTCTATAATAAATCTTTCTAACCCGGTAAAGATCAAATAGATACCTGAGATAACCCCAGCCACATGTATCTTTTTGCGTAATGCCCATAAAATTAAAAATAACATGCCGCACATTATAATTTCATATAAAGAGGTTGGAAAAACCGGCTGAGGCAGCGCTCGGCAATATTTCCCTTCACAATCCGGTATAATAATTCCATCTTCATTCACATTGTGCGGAAATGTATAAGCAAATAACCAATTGGGTAAAAATGAAGGCCCTTTAAATTTTTTGTGAGGCACATTTATAAGGCTATCGGCTTTTCTATCTGTAACTGTACTTATAGTTGAATCATGATCACGAATCCTTCCTTCAATGAAATAGGATGCATTTTCGTTCAGTTTCCTTTCAAAATCTCCCGGAGACGCTTCAATTACATGGCCGGGAACATCACTGATGTATGCGCTGTTATAAATTCCCCAATCTCCATCTCCAGAAACCTGGCAACCAATTCTTCCGATAGCATACGCTATCATTAAGGCAGGCGCTATAGCATCAGCCATATGCCAAATCTTTATGCCTTTTTTGGTTACATATATTGCTATTGCAATTGCTGCACAAATCAATCCCCCATAAAAAGTTAGTCCACTTGGTGAAAGAAGGTTTGCAATGGGATTTTGAATAAACCTATCCCAGTTTTCGAGATTATCAAAAAGCTTAGCGCCTAAAATTCCAAATATCAAAGCCAGTACAA
>MWVW01000073.1_pt1 | contig 24873 bp, 28 predicted proteins | sample 1047191 | NCBI WGS metagenome assembly MWVW01 (sample SAMN06349985, study PRJNA376086) | soil metagenome | isolation source: MtG22-5 sample Antarctic (ecotone) | place: Antarctica
AATACTCCAGGAAGAGTGGACAATAGAAAACCATTTGCTAACACCTTCTTTTAAAATAAAGCGTAATGAAATTGAGAAAAAGTATGCTGCTTTCTACCAGGAATGGTATGACAATAAGAATGTGGTAGCCTGGCAATGACTAACCTAACTATTTTTTTTATTCATTTTATTAAACTCAGATTTATGCACGACAATGCTTTCGATAAAACCAAAATACTTCTTGTGGGGAGTATTGTAATAGCCGTTTTTTTCTTAACAATGATATTGTTGGACTATGCAAACATTGAAACAGCTACTATTGGTGCGGTTCGGGGATTACTCCTTATTCCTTTTTTCTTAATCCTTCTGACCTTACCTGTGATGATATTGATAGCGTCACGTAAAGGCAAATATAAAAAACGTAAAACGCTGATCTATGCAGCAATCATATCAATTGCAACACTCATTACTATTTTCCTAAAGGCTTTTTCCTAATTGATTTTCTAATGCTTTCAATAAACATCAAACTATGATCATAAAACCCGCAACCGAGCTGAATGAATTCTTGCAGATTCATCAGCTTAATTATAAAACCTTCGTTGAAGAGATACCGCAGCACCAGCAAAATGCCGAAGAAAGCCTGGTAGATAAATTTCATAATAATAACAAATACATTGTTGCTAAAAGAAGGGAAAAAGTTATAGGGATGGTGAGCTACAACCAGAAACGTCCATTTTCTTTGGACGGGAAAATTCCTGACCTGAACCGCTATCTTCCAAAACACAATCAATTGGTGGAAATCAGGTTACTTTCCATTACCCCTGAAGAAAGAAAAACTCGGGTAGCTTATCGTCTGTTTCAATATTTATGCGGTAAGCTTATCCAATTGAAAATAGATGCGGCGGTCATTTCAGGAACTACGAGGCAACTCAGATTATATTCCCAAATAGGTTTTATTCCTTTTGGGCCTTTGGTTGGAACTGGGGAAGCGCTCTACCAGCCTATGTATATCACATTAAAAGACCTACGTCATGATTTCAGAATTGGTTAATATGAGTACAGGCCCTGTTGCAGTATCGCCACAGGTGATGAATGCTTTAAGGGAGCCCGCTATTTCTCACAGATCTCCGGCGTTCAAACGATTGTATATTAAAATCACCGATTTACTCTGCACAGCATTTAATGTTCGTGAAACTTTTCTTCTGACAGGTAGCGGAACTTTAGCAAATGAGGCCATGCTTCAGGAGATAAAATATACCTGCGGACCCGGGATCATACTTTCTAATGGTGAATTTGGTTCCAGGCTTATTGAACAAGCCCGCCGCAACAACATAAATTTTGTAGCGTATAAATTGGAATGGGGTAAAACTTTTGATCTTAAAGAAATTGAAAAGACAATCAAACATCATTCAGCCAAATGGATTTTGTTTTGTCATTGCGAAACATCTACAGGCGTCATCAATGACTTAAACGAAATAACGGCGTTGGCAGACTTAAATAAGTGCATGTGCTTTGTTGATTGTATGAGCACGGTCGGCACAATGCCCATTAACCTTTCTCGCATATCTATGGCAACGGCTTCATCGGGGAAGGGCCTAGCCTCTATCCCTTGCCTTGCAATTATTTTTTCTAATATCAACCTTTCCTTAAACAAACAAACACCTGTTTATTTAGACCTTGCTCACTATTCTGCAAATTCAGGAATTCCATTTACTATTTCGTCTAACCTTTTAAAGGCATTGTATGTTTCCATCCGCCAAAAACTTAATGAGGTTCAATTTGATCTTGTACAAGAATACGGAAATCAGTTTTTTGAAATATTAAAAGAACATGATCTTGTTCCATTTAGCAAGCCAGATACAAAAGTGTTTACTATAGCAGCTAATATAAAAAATAAAAAATTTATTGAGGAAGTTAGAAGGAAAGGAGTAGGGCTAAGCTATGAAAGTGATTATCTAAAAAGCAGGAAATGGTGCCAGTTAGCCACTTTTGGGTATTATAAAGAAAGACAATTAAAATGTGTTATAAACTCTCTAAGCAAAACGCTTTTGCATAAATGAAAACGAAAGTCTTTTATAAAAGGTGCCGTGTGGGGAGTGGTATCATTGGTTTTGGAGTTGGTTATTTAACCGGTGTATTACTTATTCGGATACTTTCAATCGTTGTTTTGGAGTAAACAGATATCGAAAAAATAATCAAAGAATGCTCTTTGGAGTATAGGTGCAATTACAACTGAAAAACTGTAATGGGAAGCGTGAGTATGCTTAATCTCAAATCAAACTGCATACATAAGCCAGCGTATATATTATTCAATTCTTATTTCCCTGACTTCGTTTTCTTAAATATTTACATAGGCAACTCATATTTCCTTAAACGCGTGCTGTGAAAGGGAATTGTTGTCCGCAATTTGAAAAGCTTGCATAAGAAATAATTGCTACATAAATAAATTGAAAGAAAGTAATAACAAAACAAAAATTAATAACCTCTTGCCGCATAGCCAAATACTTTCTTTAAAATTTCTGTAGTACGTGCAACGGGGTTTTCGCGAATGTTTGCTTCCTCCTTTGCAATCTGGTCAAACAATGCAGTGACAGCTTTATTGACTACATATGATGGAAGATCAGGATTTAATTTATTGAGCGTAGTCGGAAAATTATTATAAGTGTTTACCACATCCGTATAATATTTTGTGGCACTGAATTTATCTAAAGAATTTTTAATAATAGGAGAAAAAGCAACAACCAATTTCTCAGTTGTTTTTTGCCGAAAGTATTGCGTGGCCCCGTCTTTTGGTCCCCTGATAATATTGATAGCATCAGTGATGGTTATTTCACGGATGGCATCTAAAAAAATGGGACGTGCATAACCAACCGCATCTTCTGCAGCCCGGTTAATTTGTAAAATAGCTTTATCCACCAACCCACTCATTCCTAACTGACGTAAGGTATTTTCAATCCGCTGTGCCTCAGGCGGTAAAAAAAGTTTGTAGGTTTCATTACCAAAAAAACCATCCTGTTGATTGAGTAAACTGATCCCTTTTCCTACTCCCTGGTCAAGCGCCTGGCGCATACCTGTAGCAGCTTCGGTTTCAGTGATAGTGCCCATGCCATATCCAGGTAAATTAGAAAGCGTTTCGCATGAAAGTAAACTGCAGCTTAAAATAAGTGCAATAATGTAGTGTTTTTTCATAAAATAGATTTAACCTATGGTTCAAATTACCTGCCAGTTTTGAAAAAGATCAGAAGACCAATTGAACCTGGCTTCTTTTACCCTTTACCCTTTACCATCTGCCTCCTACCCTCACTTCTTATCTTTGCGGAATGGAGCAGGTCTTGCAGCAAATTGAAACTTATAGAAAAGAGATTGAGAACTATTCTATTTCCAGCCCGCAACAACTTGAAGATTACCGCATTCGTTTTTTGGGCACAAAAGGAATCGTAAAAAACCTTTTTGGGGAAATGCGCAGCATACCTCCGGAAAACAAAAAGGAATTTGGTTTAGTGCTGAATGAATTCAAACAGTTCGCAGAGGCCAGGTACGAAGCTTTAAAACAATCTTCTGCAAGCGATCAGCCGTCAACTGTCAACGACCTTGATCTTTCTCTTCCTGGCAACCCCGTTGAATTTGGGTCAAGACATCCTATAAGCTTAGTTCGCAATCGTATTATTAGTATTTTTCAACGACTTGGATTTTCCGTAGCTGATGGTCCTGAAATTGAGGATGACTGGCATAATTTCACTGCATTAAATCTACCGGAAAATCATTCTGCCAGGGATATGCAGGATACATTTTATATTAACCAAAATCCCGATTGGCTTTTACGCACCCACACCAGCAATGTGCAGATACGTGAAATGCAAAAAGGAAAATTACCTATCAGGATCATTTGCCCCGGGCGTGTGTATCGCAACGAAACCATCAGTGCCCGTGCTCACTGTTTCTTTCACCAGGTAGAAGGTTTGTATATTGATGAAAACGTAAGCTTTGCCGATCTAAAACAAACCTTGTACTTTTTTGCACAGGAAATGTATGGTAAAGATGTAAAGTTGCGGTTTCGTCCTTCTTATTTTCCATTCACTGAGCCAAGCGCCGAATTGGATGTAAGCTGTTTTATTTGTGGCGGCAGTGGGTGCCGCGTTTGCAAACAAACAGGATGGGTAGAAATTTTAGGTTGCGGAATGGTACATCCTAATGTGCTTGAGAATTGCGGTATCGATCCGGAAAAATATACAGGTTACGCATTTGGAATGGGTATAGAACGGCCTGCAATGTTGCTTTATCAAATAAATGATCTGCGATTATTCAGCGAAAATGATATAAGGTTTTTGAAACAGTTTACAAGCGCGGTTTGAGTATTGGCGATTTCAGATTGGCGATTGCAGATTTTTGACTTCATTCAATCTGTAATCTCAAATCAATTCAATTTGCGTGAGGTGATTGGGAACTTTTGGAGTAATTAAATCTGCAATCTCGAAATCTGCAATCGCTTCATCCCATATCCGATTCCATCGGCGGCTTTGGAAAATTGTGCTGCGAACCTGGATTTTCGATATCTAATTGCGGTGCTCTTTTAGGAGGATTTTCATCATAATCAAGCTCCTCCTTTTTTTTCATATACAGAATAGCAGCAGTGGCAATAGCTAATGTAGTGGCACCCAATAAAATTAATTTTTTATTTTTCATAATAACCTTTTTTTTCAAAAATAAAGTTAGCTATAATTGTATGCCCAAGTCCTAATTTTAGAACATAATTTTTTTAATGGATATTAATACCATCTGCATTTGCGGAGCCGGAACAATGGGCAGCGGCATTGCACAGGTTTCTGCCACGGCCGGGTTTCATACCATTCTTTATGAAGTAAATAATGAAGTGCTGCAAAAAGCAAAAACGATAATAGACTCCGGCCTGCAAATCCTGGTTGAAAAAAATAAACTAACCCATCAAAAAAAACAGGAAGCAATCTCGCGGATTCTTTTTACAAATGATCTTCAATTGTGCATAGCCGATGTTTTTATAGAAGCTATTGTAGAAAGGGCAGACTACAAAATAGCCTTGTTTAACCAGTTAGCAGAGCTAAATCATAGCGAAACTATTTTTGCTTCCAACACCTCATCACTTTCTATTTCATCCATCGCTGAAAAAGTAAACAATCCTCAACGTGTTGCCGGCCTGCATTTTTTTAATCCTGCACCGGTTATGAAATTGGTGGAAGTGGTAAAAGGCAAACAGACGGACGCAGCAGTAATGAACAGGTTGATACAGCTAACAAAAGAATTGGGTAAAACGGCTGTTGTATGTAAAGATTCGCCGGGGTTTATTGTAAACCGGGTGGCCCGTCCTTTCTATATTGAGAGCTTGCGACTGGCAGAAGACGGTATAAGTAATTTTGAGGTGATTGACCGCTTATTGGAAAGCAGGGGTTTTAAATTAGGCCCATTCAAATTAATGGACCTCATTGGTAATGACATTAATTATACCGTTAGCTGCTCTGTGTATGAACAATTAGAACAACCGGAACGGCTAAGGCCATCCCGGATTCAAAAAGAAAAATTAGATAATGGTGAGTTAGGGCGAAAGACAAAAAAAGGATACTACAAATACTAGTGTATCGCAGCTCTAAAATTTACTTATACATGACCTCATACAAAATTGTAAATACCACAAAAAATGATTTGAAGTTTATTTATTGGTTGTTTGAAATGGCAATTGCCTATCAGAAAAGAAAAAATTATACTGTTTGGAGGGGATATGATAAAAACGTTTTGCAAAAGGATATAGAAAACAAACTTCAATATAAAATCTTAGTTGAAGAGGAGATCGCATGCATTTTTAGCATTTGTTATGTGGATCCGATTATTTGGAGAGAAAAAGATAAAGGCGATGCAATCTATCTTCATAGAATTGTAGTAAACCCAAATTATAAAGGCCACAAACAGTTTGAAAAAATATTAAGCTGGGCAATAGAACATGCTAAACAAAAAAGATTAAACTTTATCAGGATGGACACTTGGGCTGATAACCCAAACATTGTTGGTTATTATAAAAGTTTTGGTTTTAAGTTTTTAGAAAACTATATTACGCCGGATACACCAGAACTGCCAATAACACATAGAAATTTAGGTTTGGCATTGCTGGAATATAATTTAAATTGATAAACTCTATTCCGATATAATGGCTATAGACCCCCCATAACCCCTAATCGTTTTATTAAACGTAAAAGTAAAATTTTCACATCTCACTTTTCACGTTTCAAGATGCGGCAGTACTTTCGCCTTGTTAAATTCCATCTTATCAACAGATCAACATGGTTTTAGTTACCGGCGGAACCGGTTTTTTAGGGGCCTACATTATCAAAAATTTAATTGAAAAAAATTATAGGGTAAGGGCTATTCGCCGTTCTGCCAATACTCCCTTTTTTATACCCGGGCACATCATGCAAAAAGTGGAATGGGTTGATGGAGATGTGTTAGATCTTGTTGCGCTATCAGATGCCATGCAGGGAATAGATGCAATTATTCATTCAGCAGCCATCGTGTCTTTTGATAAAAAAAACCGCCACAGCATGTATGCTGTCAATTGGGAAGGCACGGCCAACGTTGTAAACATTGCCCTGGAAAATAACATCAACCGCTTTTTACATATTAGCTCCGTGGCTGCATTGGGACGCACCATTAAAATGGATAAAATAAATGAAGAAAGAAAGTGGGCTGATAATAAAAACAATACTCATTATGCCATCAGTAAACACCAGGCAGAGATGGAGGTTTGGAGGGGATTCAGTGAAGGATTGAATGGCGTGATCATAAACCCCGGTACTATACTAGGCTACGGCGACTGGCATACATCCAGTTGTGCGATTTTTAAAAATGTTTACAAAGAATTTCCGTGGTACACGGAGGGTGTGAACGGATTTGTAGGAGTTGAAGATGTGGCAGAAGTTACGGTTCAATTAGTAGAGTCAGACATCATAGAAAAACGTTTTATTGTAAATGCAGATAACTGGACCTTCCGGCAATTAATTAATACCATTGCAGAACATTTTGGCAAACAAAAACCACTGCGGAAAGCCACGCCTCTGTTAGGAGAAATTGCTTGGCGTATGGAATATTTTAAATCGCTTTTTAATGGAGAAAAACCATTACTTACCCGTGAATCTTCCAGGGTTGCTCACAGTAAGACTGAGTTTGATAACAGCTCTTTGTTAAAAGCTATCCCGTTATTTTCTTTTACTCCCTTAAATACCGTTATTTACAATGCCTGCGAAAAATATATGGAGGCAATGAAAAGGGGGCAAATAACGTTATAGCCACAATAATCTTGATCCTATGAAAAAACAGGTCTTCTTTTTTATTCCTATTTTTTTTATAACACTTACAGCTTTAGCGCAAGGCTCTGTAATTGGTCGCGTTATAGATGCGGAAACAAGGCAGCCTTTGGAAGGCGCTTCAGTATTTGCTCAAAACACCACCATCGGCGCAGTTACTAAAAGTGATGGAAGTTTTAAATTATCATTTAATAAAGGCGGCTACGAATTAGTCATTTCTTTTACTGGTTATGTAAGTCAGCGCATGAATATAGAAGGGAAGGAGGACAAAACGGTTGAAATAGCACTCCAGAAAGAAGACAAAAGTTTAAGCGAAGTTGTTGTAAGAAGCAGCAATGAAGTAACGGATGGCTGGGCTAAACACGGTAGTTTTTTTATTGAACATTTTATTGGCGCTACGCCATTTGCAAAACAAACAACCCTGCAAAACCCGGAGGTCTTAAAATTTTATTATTACAAACGTTCTGATAAATTAAAAGTTCTTGCCACCGAGCCTTTACGTATTACTAACAATGCATTAGGCTACACCTTACAATATGCATTGGATTCATTTGTTTACTATAATAAAGATTTTGTCTCTTCTTACCGCGGCAATTGTTTGTATTTACCGATAGAAGGGGACACGGCCCAACAACAAAAATGGGCAGAGGCAAGAAACAATGCCTACAGGGGTTCACGCCTGCATTTTCTACGCTCTTATTATGATAGCACATTAAGTGCTGAAGGTTTTACAGTTGATATGCTATCTTCTACCGATGCAAAAAAATTTGATCAACTTGCCAATCCTTATGATACAGCATACTATTTAGTTGACGATTCCACAGCAAGTGTTGAATTATTTTTCCCTGTAAAAGTGAGCATTACTTACACCAAACAAAAGCCCGAGCCGGAATACCTCCAAGCAATGAAATATCCTGCCAATGTAAAAACCCAGATTTCTTATGTGAATTTAACCGATGCCATTCTGATCATGGAAAACGGTTATTTCATAGAACAAAAAAGCTGGGTAAACCAGGGTTATTGGAGCTGGAAAAATTTAGCTGATCAGTTGCCGTATGATTATGAGGGGAGAAGGTAAAGTTCTATCTTGAAATTAATGAAACGGATTGTGTTGATTTGGCCGATTCAGCTACATCTACTTAACTTCAAAATAGAATCCAATGGCTTTTCTTTTAAATAATAAAACATATCGGATGACCCCAAAAACTAATCAAACAAAAAAGACGATAACCTTCTTTACATCCTTTGAAGAAATGGAAAACGACCAGCTAAAATATTTTGCCTCATTATCGCCGGAAGAATTATTGAGAAATAACAAAAAGATGTCAATGGGTGCATTTGGCATTAAAGAAGATAAGGGTACAAATAAAATCGACCGCAAAATAAAATTCAAGAAAGAGGAATGAATATTTTTTATACCGACCATAGATTGATCCTTCAAAAGATGATTGATAATAAGGTTGATTTTATAATAGTAGGCGGATATGCGGTGATATATCATGGTTATGATCGCTTAACAGGCGATATGGATATTTGGATCAGACCTGATAATGAAAACAAAAAACCTTTGCTGCTTGCTTTGAAGGAGCTTGAATATGACGAAGAAGGAATATCTGTAATTGACAATTGGGATTTCACAAAGCCGCAACTATTTCATATTGGCAATAAACCCGACCTCACCGATTTTATGACCCATATTTCAGGGGTGCATTATGAAACAGCTAAGCAAAATGCAATACAGGCGAATATTGAAGGTTTAGAATTTTTCATCATTCACATAAACAATTTAATTGAAAACAAACAAGCATCTGGCCGTCTGAAAGATTTAGCTGATGTTGAGTACCTGCAGAAAATATTGGCAATGAAAAATAAACAATGATAAAATGCACCATACTTTGGGAAATTCTAATATCGGATGCTACACTTTGAACTCTTTCATGGTACAATTAAAGAACTAAGCTACTTAGAAAATTGAAAGTAAATCATACTACAGTAAATGCCAGGTTTAATAAATTCTTTTTACTTTCTGCAGTGATTAAATTTGAACACAAATCAATCGCTCATGCCTAATACCATTGCACAGAAGTTAAAAATAAAAAAAGGTATGAGCCTTCTTCCCTTACATGTACCTGAAAACTTTGTGGCCAATCTGCAGCCTCTGCCTAAAAACGTTACCATTACATCAGCAGCAAAAACTTTTGAGCAAGTTCATTGGTTTGTAACTAATAAAGCTCAATTGGAAAAAGAACTTGGCAAAGTATTAAATCTGGTAAAAAATGAAGTCGTTTGCTGGATCTACTATCCCAAAAGAACTTCCAAAATACAAACAGACCTCGCTCGTGATAAAGGGTGGGATGTATTGTTGACGCATAAAGAGTTTCAATGGATCAGTTTAATTGCATTTGATGAAACATGGTCAGCATTTGGTTTCCGTATGAAGACCGAGACGGATAAAAAGAAAGAGGCAAAACCAAAGGTCCGTGAAATATTCAACTATGTAGATCCTGTAAAAAAACTGGTGCGGTTACCGGATGATCTTTCCAACGCCTTTAAAAAAAATATAAAAGCGAAAGATCTTTTTGAAATGCTTTCATTCACCAACAAAAAAGAATATGTGGAATGGATCATTACTGCCAAACGTGAAGAAACAAGAAACGAACGCATAAAAGGAACTATGGAAAGGGTGGAAAAAGGGTGGAAGAATCCGAGAAATATGTAGAGGGTAGGAGAATTGAAAATAGGGAATTGGCTGCTCCCTTCTCCGCGAGGAGAAGGGTAGGGATGAGGCGAATTCCTAACCCATCATCTTTTGCCACAGTTCCGGGATGCGTTTTATCCAAACGATCTCTTTCATTTTTACAGCAGCTTCCTGGACTGGTGATCCAAAATATTTTTTTCCACCTTCAATGGAAGCAGCTACACCACTTTGTGCATACACTTCTGCGCCTTCGCCAATGTTCAGGGTTTTACTTACACCCACTTGTCCCCATAGAGTTACATTATCCCCGATAGTAGTGGCACCCGCAACGCCTACCTGCGCAGCAAACAAACAATTTTTTCCTATTACTGTATCATGGCCAATATGAACCAGGTTATCCATTTTTGTTCCTGCACCAATGATGGTATCATTGCTAACACCACGGTCAATAGTGCATCCGGCCCCTATTTCTGCATAATCTTCTATTACTACACGCCCACAGCTTAGCATTTTTTTATAATGCACATTGCGGGTGTTTTTTTTATTATAATAAAATGCATCGCTGCCGATAACAGTACCTGCCTGTATAATAACATTATTGCTAACAATACAATGGTCCATAATAACCACATTGGGATGTATGATACAACTGCTGCCAATAGAAACATGATTACCAACATAAGCACCAGGCATGATGATGGTGTCTTTACCAATTAAAGCAGTATCACTAATGTTTTTTAATGAGGGTTTAAAAGGACGAAAATGATTTACAATTTGCTGGTAGGCCTCGAAGGGTTGATCAACTATGAGCAATGCTTTTTTTGAAGGAAAGGTTGTTTCCTGGTTAATGATGATATAAGATGCCGCTGAGTCGATGCACTTCTTATAATATTTTGGATGATCGACAAAAACAAGATCGCCTTCCTCCACTTTATGGATCTCATTGATGCCTGTAGCGCTTGCTTCTGCATTGCCAATAATTTCTGCGTTAATAATGCTTGCTATTTCCCTAAGTGCCACGGGTCTATCGAAACGCATAAAAAATATTTAACCGTAAAGATAAATGAAGAAGAGGTGTACATGCATTTACGGGCAATCAGTGAATGAAATATTGAAAATGAAATATCAGGATTAAAGAAATATAAACTGAGCTTCTTCGAAAAACCACTGATAAAAAAATGAAGTATTGATGGAAAAAAATCTTCGCGCCTTCATTGTACTAACAAGAGCCGAGAAAAAATGTTAATAAAAAAGTTTATATTTTTTTTTAGTTAGCAAAAAATCTTTTTAATATTGTGATAGGAAATTTATTTCCTTACTTACTAACCCATCTACATATTAGCCTCCGACAAAAATCGGGGGCTTTTTATTTGCACTTGCCAACCGCTTTTATAATCACTATTAGAATAACTTTACGCACATTAAAAAATACAGCACGAATGCTTAAATCAATGACAGGCTTTGGCAGGGCAGAGGATACAGTAGGTGATAAAACTTTTTTAATTGACATTAAATCGCTTAACGGAAAACAATTTGACCTGCAATTAAAAATGCCTGCCTTCTTAAAGCCGTTTGAATTTGAGATTCGTAAAGTATTGTCCGAAGGCCTGGGCCGAGGGACAGTTGAATGCATGATCAGCTTGAAAGAGACCGGTAATGCAAAACCTATTACCATCAACACAGACCTTGCAAAGGCTTACTACCACCCGCTTTCACAATTAGCTACTGATCTTAACCTGGAGAAAGGGGACCTGTTGAGTACCATCCTCAAGCTTCCGGAAGTCATTACTCCATCAAGCGAAACATTAACGGATGAAGAATGGCAACAATTCAAAAAAGTTTTGCTGGACGCTATCCATAATTTGAACGATCACAGGATGGACGAAGGCAAATCATTAAAACAGGAATTGGAATTACGTATTGATAATATTTTTCAGCAACAAAAAACAGTCGTGGAGTTAGAACCGCTTCGCCAGAAAAAAATCCGCGAAGGCATTATCAAACTGCTGGAAGAAAATGTGGGCAAAGAAAATTATGATGACAACAGGCTGGAACAAGAGCTTATTTATTACATTGAAAAAATTGATATTACAGAAGAACAGGTGCGGTTAAAAAATCATTGTGACTATTTTACCATGGTATTAAACGAAGGGGAAGAATCAAAAGGGAAAAAACTTTCTTTTATTTTACAGGAGATTGGCCGGGAAATAAACACCACCGGTGCAAAAGCCTATGATGCAACCATTCAAAAATGCGTGGTGTTAATGAAAGATGAATTGGAAAAAGCAAAAGAACAGGTATTGAATGTTTTGTAAAAACATTATTTCAGACGATAGGGATCAGAATATTTACCCCATTTAGATTGTAACATGTTCCCCGCACTAATTAAAATATTTTTTACCAGTTCCGGCCCGGTGTTTAAAACTTTTTACCTATGCCTTTTCTCATATATTTTGCTACTGGCCTCCTGCCAAAGGGTTGATCTCTATGAAAAAGTTGTGACCATTCCAAAAAATAAATGGGCCTCATCCTATAAGCCCTCTTTTACTTTTTCCATAAATGATACTACTACTGCTTACCAGCTATACCTTATTATCCGGCACAATGAAAAATATAATTACAATAATATCTGGCTAAACCTTTATACAAAATCTCCGGAGGGTACCATATCAAAAGCTCCTTATGAATTGCCCCTGGCAACCAACGAAAAAGGGTGGCTGGGTACAGGCATGGATGATCTGTATGAACACCGCATTGCCTTAACGCCTTTGAACCGCCAATTTTACTTTCAAAGAGCCGGCAACTATACATTCAGTCTCGAACATATTATGCGGGAAGACCCATTGGAAAATATAATGAATGTAGGTTTGCGTATTGAAAAAAAATAAATGCTAAAAGATGGTGCAGGAAAGTAAAAAAGGATTGCGCCGTGCCACCGTTATTTTTTGGATACTCTTTCTTTATATTATTGCAGCATTGATCTGGTGGTTCTTTTCGTTGGAGCAGCAGAATAAAACTATTCATGAACTTAAAAAAGATCGGCTAACCATCACTTCACAAAACAATTCGGCATATAATAAAGAGATTGCAAAAATTGAAAGGTCGCGAAAACGTGAAACGTTTAAGTACGTTGCAGAGGGGCTTACATTTTTATTACTGATCATTTTTGGTGCCGCTTACATTTACAGGTTGGTACAGCGCCAGTTTAAATTACAAATGCAGCAACAAAATTTTTTAATGGCCGTTACGCATGAGCTTAAAACCCCCATCTCTGTTGCCAGGTTAAATTTAGAAACCATGCAAAAGCATAGGTTGGAGGAAAGTAAACAGAAAAAACTTTTGCAAATGACAGTGCAGGAAACAATGCGGCTGGATACACTGATCAACAATATTCTCATTTCTTCCCAATTAGATGGCGATGTATATAAAACTTCTAAAGAAGAATTAAATTTTTCTGACTTGCTGGCTGATGTTGTACATCAATTTCAAAATCGGTATGCTGAAAAAAAACTTATTGCTGAAATTGAGCCGGAGGTTGAGTTAAAAGGCGACCCCCTTTTATTGAAAATGCTGGTTAGCAACCTGCTGGAAAATGCAAATAAGTATGCTGACAAGCAAACGCTTATTACCTGCCGTTTGGAAAAAAAAGCGGGCAGAGTACAATTACAAATTATTGATGAAGGTGTAGGCGTGGCTGACGGAGAAAAGAAAAAAGTTTTTGAAAAATTTTACCGGTCAGGCAATGAGCAAACCCGTAAAACGCAAGGCACCGGACTTGGCTTATTTATTTGTAAAAAAATTGCACAAAGTCATAAAGGCGACATTGCCATTACAGATAATGAAAAAGGTGGAAGTAATTTTACAGTAAATTTTAAAACGAAATAAAAAAGTATTAATCTAAATCAAATGTCAAAGTTGTCAATTTTATTGGTAGAGGATGAGGAAAACCTGCACGATGCATTAAAGCTAAACTTAGAATTAGAAGGCTATGAAGTCAGTTCAGCGTATGACGGTGCTGCTGCATTAAAAGCCGTGGAAGATGAATACTTTGATCTCATCATTATGGATATTATGCTGCCTGAAATTGATGGCATTGACGTTACGCAGAGCATCCGGCTAACTAATAACGAAGTGCCAATTTTAATATTAAGTGCCAAAAACAATAGTGAAGACAGGGTACTGGGTTTAAAGAAAGGAGCAGACGATTATTTAACCAAGCCCTTTAACCTGGAAGAGCTTTTGTTGCGTATAAATAAATTGATCCGGAAAAATAAAAAATTACAGGATAAATCAAGCTTGGGTGATAGTTATGCATTTGGCGGGCATACTTTGAACTTCAAAGCACAGGAAGCTATTACAAAAACCGGCGAAAAAATTGCACTAAGTAAAAAGGAAACCATGTTGTTGAAGCTGTTGATAGAAAATAAAAACGAAGTAGTAACAAGGGAAAAAATACTTCAATCAGTTTGGGGATATAATGTTTACCCAACGACACGCACTATTGATAATTTCATTTTAAGCTTTCGTAAATATTTCGAAGAGGACAGCCGCAATCCTATGTATTTTTATTCCGTTCGTGGAGTAGGTTATAAATATGCAGAAGCCTCCCCAACCCCTCCCAAGGAGGGACTTAGCATAAGCACAGAAGTGAATAATTGAGGCATTTTTACTCTCCCGGAAAGCCGACTTGTGCGAAGCGAAGTCCTCTCTTCGGAGGCTTACTGCCCGGCAGACAAGTATTTAGGTTGACTTCTTATAAATCACCCAATTGCGGACGAATGACAATTTCTTCAACAGTTGCTTGTAGAGATAGACGGCTGGTAGTAAAAATTAAAGTAGCAATATCTTCCGGTTCCATAATGCGGTCTTCACTCACACCACTACCTTTCCATGAATCGGTATAAACAGCACCGGGAATAATGGCAGTAACTTTTACATTGTGTGGCATTAATTCTTTCCGCAGATTTTTTGTAAACCCCAATAAAGCATATTTAGAGATGCTATAAGCGCCGCCATTAGGATAGGCAGCTAAACTGGCAATAGAACAAATAGTAAAAATATGGCCGCTTTTTTTTGCTATCATCTTTGGAAGCACGGATCTTGTTACATGGTAAGCGCTGAAAAGATTTACCTCCAACATACTTTCTAATGCGCCATCAGGCTCATCTGAAATATTACCGGGAACAAATGTGCCTGTATTATTAACCAGCACATCAATTACATCAACCACGTTAGCCACCCATTGACCAAATAATTGTGCTTGTTGTTTATTGCCCAAATCAAAGGCTTTTGCATCGATAGTAACCGTTGGAAATTCAGTTTTTAATTCTTCAACTGCTTGCAACAAAGTAGTTTCAGTGCGTGCGGTTAAAAAAAGATTATACCCATGCAATGCAAAAATTTTAGCAATAGCCTTGCCCATTCCTCTTGACGCACCTGTAATGACAGCGTTCATCTTATTTTTGTTTTTACAAATTAATATTATTTAGGCGGCATATCTGCAATCGCAAATCTATAATCTAAAATAGAATGAACAGTCAGGCATATAAGAAGTACAAGCATATTTTTTTTGATCTTGACCATACCCTTTGGGATTTTGATGCCAATGCAAGAGAAACGCTGGAACAATTGCATCGGGATCTGAAACTGTATGATAAAGGAATTTATGATTTTGATCTTTTTCATAAAAATTATTTGCAGCATAATGAAAAGCTATGGGATAAATATCGAAAAGGTGAAATAAAACATGAAGAGCTGCGGCTAAAAAGAATGTGGCTTGCACTTCTTGATTTTCGGATTGCAGATGAAGATTTAGCAAGGGAATTGGGCGATCTTTTTTTGCAACTGCTTCCTACCCGTACTATTTTATTTCCCGATGCAAAAGAAGTGTTGCATTATTTAACTGCCAAAGGATATGAGCTTCATCTCATCACCAATGGTTTTGAAAAAACGCAGCATAGTAAATTAGAAAGCAGTGGATTGAATATCTTCTTTAAGGAAATTATTACATCAGAAAAATCAAACAGCCTGAAGCCACAAAGAGAAATTTTTGAATATGCACTTACTAAAGCAGGCGCAACGGTTAGTGAAAGTATTATGATTGGCGATACACTTGATGTAGATATTGCAGGGGCTATGGGTGTTGGCATGGACCAGGTGCATGTAAATTTCAGCGGTGCACCTCAGGATATAGAGCCCACTTTTACAGTGAAGACCTTAAAAGAATTGGAAACTATCTTTTAAATAAAAAAGTCTTCCGGTTAAGAAGACTTAAATTTTTTTAGCTGAAGAAGCAATGGGTCTTAACCTTGTTACAGGATTTTTTCTTTTCTACTTTCTTCACTTCTTTTTTTACAGCGGGCTTTTCTTTACTTGCAAGAACGGTTGCCGTAACAGCAGCAGTAGTGAACAAAGCTGCAACACCCACCAGAATATATTTTTTCATGGTAAAAATTTACATTAACTAAGATACAAAAAATCTTTATCGATCAGCTAAAGGTTAATATTAAGTTTACCATTTTCCAAGAACGGTAACACCGCCCTTTACTTTCTGGTTAATTTTTACTTCCACCTTAGTATCGGTAGGTAATAAAAGATCAACGCGGGAACCGAATTTTATAAAACCCATTTCTTCACCCTGAGCCACGTAGTCGCCGGGTTTTAAATAATTGACGATACGTTTGGCAAGTGCCCCAGCAATTTGCTTTACCAGCAGTTCTTTTTCGCCAGTTTTGTAAACAACAGAATGCCGTTCATTATCCAAAGAGGATTTGGGATGCCAGGCCACGAGGTATTTCCCCTTGTGGTATTTGCTGTATAAAACTTCACCGCTAACCGGGTTGCGGTTTACATGTACATTCAGGGGGCTCATGAAAATAGAAAGCTGCAAACGCCGGTCTTTAAAATATTCATCTGCCTCTACTTCTTCAATCACTACTACCGTTCCATCGCAAGGGGCAACAATATTGCCCTCACCTTCGGCATATATACGTTTCGGAATGCGAAAAAAAGAAAGAATAAAAATGAGGAGGCCTACCGTTCCAATGGTAACGATCCACCCGATAACAGGGTAGCGGGCGCTGACAAAAAACAGGGTTAGTAAATTAATGATAGCTACAACAACAATGCTGATGATAATAGTTTGAAAACCTTCTTTATGTATTTGCATGTAGAAATGTAAAAGGCAAAATTAGGCGATTGGGAATTACGTGGTTGAGTTTGATTGTGAGCTTTACAGGGAGAATTGGTTGCCTTTTATTTTTATATAGCAACATATTTGGCCCATGCTGAACCCGGCACAAAATAAATACGGAAAAAAGTAAAATAGTTTGCACTTAGTCTCAGGTTTGATGAGGTGCATCCAATTTATAAATCAAATCATTGATCGCATTTTCCAATGCATTGTTTTTTGCAATATAAATTTTTTGATAGTTGAATGCTTTTGCTAATTCTAATGCATTTTTTAATTTGAATTTAGTTTGAGGAATACAAAGTGCCAGCCTGTTATCCATTAAATGCGATGATAAATATTCCTGCTCTGCCTGGCCTGGTGTTGGGATCAATATAGTTTTTTTCTGCATAATCATCAGGTCCATAACGGTGCTGTAACCGCAACGGCTTATGATAAATTCCGATGATCTTATTGCCTCTTCCAGTTGCGCAGCGGGTAAATGATTAGTGATAAAAATATTAGATAAAACAGTTGGTAGATCAGTCATTCCCGGAAGCCCTCTTACAAATAAAACCGGCTCGGTGGAATTAGTTAATTGATCTAACAGCTCATTTTCTAAAATAGTTCTTTGTGGTTCAGGGCCGGAAAGTATAATCAACAAATGTTTGTTTAATACAAGGTCATCAGATAATTCAAACCGCGATTGGGGTCCGATATATGTAACCGGTATCGTTGGTTTTTTTACCGGGTGTGAAAGATCGCCCGCCAGGTTAATTTCATTTTCTGCATCTGGCACCCAGCATTCGCTAAACTCATTGATGTATTGATAGTGCAAATCCTGGAGCATTTCATCGGCTATTTTGCCGAGCGAAGTTTTTACCACTAACTGGTGTGTAATAATAACAGAGTGTAAATCGTTGTGATGCATTCCATAACGGTTGTCGGATATGACTGCATTTAACTGGTGTTCTTCAATCATTTGTTCAAGCCATTCCTGCTCTTCTTCTATGGTGTTTACTATTTTAGGGATTTGTAATAGTATTTTTCCGATGGACTGCCAGGCCGTTTTCCCGTAGTTTATATTGTATCCTTTTAAGGGAAGCATTGGGAGATGTGGAAATTCTGTGCATAAAAGGTTGGCAGTTCTACCTTCTGCAGCCAATAATACTTCGCAATCTTTGCAAATTAATCGCCGGATAAGGGGTATGCACCGGGTGGCATGACCTAATCCCCAGTCTAATGGCGCAATTAATATCTTTGGCTTACTAAGTAAAAACGCTTGATTCATGTTTATTTTAAGAACGGCATACTAAAAGCCCGGTAAAATAGTTAATTTAGAAAGTCACTATGAAAAAAAATATTTATATAACATTGCTACTATCACTGACAATTTTGATTACCAGTTGTAACAGGAATGTTTACTCCGGCTCTGGAAAAGGCAGCAACTGTGGATGCCCTAGTAAAAAAGGTATGGTTGGTTATTAAAATAATTATTTTAAAATGACAAACTGCAACCGTGAACTTTTAGTAATGCTTAAAACAAGTTCGTTTACGGATAAAGCATTTGAGCAACACGTGGAATGCCTGCATAATATTTTGCTAAGGGTAGAGTCTAACGATGTGTTTTGTAAAGCTCATGAATTAGTTACCAGGGTTAAAATTACACGTAAAAGCAAGGCAATTTTAAAAGCTATTACCTACACTCATTTAAAACCTTTTTATTTTCTGGTCAATAAAAATTAATTCCTGCACTTGCTCTAAAGCCTTACGCAGCTTGCTGAGCATTTCTTTAATTTCTTCCTTTTTACAGGTTCCAACGCTTAAACGATACCACGGAGAATTTTTAGATGCGCCAAATGCATAAAATGGAACAATAGCAAGCTTGGCTTCTTTCAATAGAAAAGAAGTTACATCAGCCTGGTTTTCAAAACCGGTTCCATCAATTAGTTTTTTACCTGTCAGGTCAATCTTTATGGTTAGGTATATAGCAGCTTCCGGCGCTACTGCATCAATAGCTAATCCTTCTTTTTTTAAATTGATCAAACCTTCATAAATAAGATTAAGTCTTTCCTCAATTTCTTTTTTATAATGAGCAAGGTATTGATGAATAGCATCAGTTTGTAAGAGATAGCGTGCTACCGCTTTCTGTTCCGCCATTGGCGCCCACGCACCTACATGCGAAAGAATGGCTTTCATTTTATTGAGAATATTAGCCGGTCCCATGCACCACCCCACACGCACTCCCGTAGCTGCAAATATTTTACTAACCGCATCTATAAATACAGTGTATGGACGCATCGCCGGGTTTAGCGTTACCGGATTATAGTGTTCAATGCTACCATAGGTTAACTGGCAATACATTTGGTCGAACATCAGGTAGAGTTTTTTTTCATTTTTTTCCCGCCTGTTATTTTCTTCCACAATCATATCGCAGATGGCCTGCAAGTCTTTTTTTCGGAAAGTAGTTCCGGTTGGGTTTTGCGGTGAGCAAAGGGATAGAAAACTTGCTTCTTTTATATCTGGCCTGATCTCAGCTGCCGTAGGCATAAAATTATTTTCAGCTTTGGCTTCAATAACAATATGCTCTCCATCTACAAAATGAGTATAATGATTATTATTCCAGGAGGGAACGGCATAAATTATTTTATCTCCCTTATCGCAAACCGCACGGAACAAAGCATAGATCAAAGGCCTGCCGCCGGAGGCTACTAATATTTCGTTTGTATCATAGTCTAACTCCTGGAAAGTTGAAACAAAATGTTTAATGGATTGGCGCAGATCAAGATTGCCCTCACCCAATGGATAATTTGTAAAATGCTGGCGGTATGCTTCCACAATGGCGTCTTCCAACTCTTTTGGAATAGGAAAGATATGAGGATCAAAATCACCTACTGTAAAATTATAAATATGTTCCCCCTGGCGAATGCGTTCCCGGATTTCGCCACCTAATTTTACGATCTCGGAACCTATTAATGTTTCGGAAAGATGCGAGAGTTTCATTATCAAAAGTGATTTGGGCAAAAATAATGGGAATGGTTTAGATATGATGTTATTTATAGCAATGCTCTTTTATCCTGTTTAAACGGCAATATCTTACCTGGTGATACTTCTGCCAATGGTATGGAAAAAATATTTAAAATATTTTATGGAATTTTTTTAAGGAGGCATCTTATTCAAAACCACAGCCATGAAAAAGATTTTTATAATTGTAGGTATTCTTTGTTGTTCTGCGGTTTTTTCCCAGGCACAAACCAAAGAAAAGGAAATTCCACCACCACCACCTCCTGTTCATCCATTATTTACTATACCTCCAGCGCCTCCACAGCCATCCCATCCATTATTATTAAAAAAACCGCCGGTTGTAAAAGGAGTGAAACAGGCAAAACCTCCAGAGCGTCCGAAACCTCCTATTCCTCCGGCAAAAAGATCAAAGAAAATTGTTGTTACTTAACGGGCGTCTATAGGAGAATGGTTTATTATAGGAGGAGTCAATTAAACAGGATGGAGCTTTTATTTACTATTTTAAATACTTCCTAATTGCTGGCTTCAGCGTCATCGCTGAAGTTTATGTATAATTTTTATTTTGTTTAGCTGTTGTATTATTCTTCATTGCACCGGGTAACAATAACTATGTAACTAAAAACCTGCTTAAACTTTCTTCTTTACTTTTTTTCCTAATTGCTGTTGTATAAATCGATCAGTCATTTTCCCGAGGATAGATAAGGTGACGCTGCCGTTGGAAAGAACCATATCATGAAATGCACGAACATCAAAATCTTCCTTCAAAGCATCCTCAGCTTTCTTACGCATTTCTTTTATTTTTATTTCACCCATTTTATATGCAAGGGCCTGTCCCGGCCAGGAGATGTACCTGTTAATTTCTGTATTTACCTCATGCATGGAAAGTGCTGTATTATCTGCTAAATAATTTACAGCTTGCTCTCTTGTCCAGTCTTTTGAATGGATGCCAACATCAATTACCAGTCTGCAGGCACGCCACATTTCGTAGGTTAAGCGACCAAACAAATTATAAGGATCTTTATAAAAACCCATTTCATGCCCCAGGTATTCACTGTATAATCCCCAGCCTTCACCGAAAGCATTGATGTATAAATTTCTTCTAAATTCCGGTAAGTTATCTAACTCCTGGGTTAAGGCAGTTTGCAAATGGTGACCGGGAACGGCTTCATGCAATGTCAGTGCTTCCAGCGTATACAGCGTTCTGCTCGCAAGATTATATGTATTCACCCAATACTCACCGGCTCTCTTGCTTGTAATTGGTGCTCCGGAATACCGGCCTGCAGTATAAGTAGGTGCCAAATAATGCGGCACAGGTGCAACCGTATAGGGTTGGCGCGGAAGTTTGCCAAAAAGTGAAGGTAATTTTCCATCTAATTTTTTTGCTATGTAGGAAGCTTCTTTTAATAATTCTTCGGTTGTTTTAGGATAGAACTTTGGATCAGTTCTAAGAAATAATATGAATTCTTTGAAGCTCCCTTTAAAGTTTACTTCCTGCATTACCTTATCCATTTCTGCCTTTATTCTTTCTACTTCTTTTAATCCAATCTGGTAAACTTCCTCTGAACTTAAATTAGTAGTTGTATAGTGTCGTACCCTGTCTTCATAAAATGCTTTTCCATTAGGAAAATGTGATGCACCTAAACTAGTACGTGTTTTAGGTAAATATTCATTATCAAAAAACTCTTTTATCTTCCTATAGCTACTGGTTACATCTTTCCGGATAATGGTTCTTGCATTGGCCTGAAAGACCTGCCAGTCTGTTTCTGTAATTGCTGTTGGTCTTTTAGTGAAAGGCATCCAGAAAACCGACTGCTCAACCGTATCTACTATATGTTGTGTGTAAGTAGTTGCATACCCATTTAAAATCACTTTCGGCTGACTAATGCCTAATGCTACCCCTTTTTGCATTAGGTGTAAATATTCATCTACGAACCTTGGTATATCCTGCAGCAGTTTGATGTATTGCTCAGCATCTTTTTTAGAATTGAATATTGTATTTGCACGTCTTGCCAGTCCAGTATGAAAACCTTCATCAGATAATATTGGATTCAGGTAAGATTTATATTGATACTCCGCCAGTTCATCAAATACCTGGTGCTGCAACAACTCCAGGTTAACCTGGTCATCAAATGATAGTGTTATTTTACCTATCGCTTTTAACTGATCATTAATTTTTTTATAAAAATTGTACTGTCTTAAAAAATCATCTTCCGTATGCGAACGAAGCATACGATTGTTGCTACTGTCTCTTTTCCATTCTTTCTCGTTGTAATCTTTTATTTCATTAAGAACTGCAACAATTTCTTTATGAATATTTTTCTGTTGAGCGTGAAGAACAGCCGGAAGGAATAAAATGTGTAAGGCAATTAAATAAATTTCATATCATGGGATATTTTGCAGGTGTAGTTTTACGAGCAGACATGGCAAAAAATTGTATTTAAAATCATTCGCTCAGAACCCGAAGCTAAAATTTTATGCATAAAAGTCATTGTTTATTTGTTGCTAAAAAAAGATTGTGAATATGAAGTTTTGATAATGAAATCCTCAGCGAGGACGCTGCGGCCAGCTTGGGGAAGTTCTCATGTTTATTATCATTCATTAGCTGCATGTTGTTTCAGCAATACAACAATCTCTTTGTACCCCCGCCGTTTTGCCCATGCTATCGGAAGCGCCCAGGATTCATTTTCGGGTAGGCCTGGGTCCGCTCCTTTTTTCAATAACCATTCTGCCATGTCTTTTTGACCGTGACGTGCTGCCCATCCAAGCGGCGTAGAGGACCATTCTGTTTCAACAGCGTTGATATCTGCATTAAAGCCGAGTAAGACATCTGCAATTGGTATATCACCTTCGGCAGCACAACGATGAAGCGGCGTAATGCCAAGCCAGTTGCGCCGGTTAGGGCTCATGCCACGTTCCATCAGCCATCGTGTAATCTCGGGTGATTTGAAAGTACTGTTATCCCACCAGGCTGACGGATCTATTATCTTACGGCTTAGAAGATCCGGCTGATAGCGAAGAATCAGGTCCAGATGTTCTCTTTTTTCCCCGTTAATGATATAACCCAAAAATTTATCTACATTGAGTTTGGGGTTCACCTGAAGCATTCGGTCGAGTGTGATCAGGTCAATTTCCTGAGAATCCGAATCCGTAGCGGGTTTGCTGGCATACGAAGCAATTAGATCGATAATCTCTTGAGATGCACTACCCATTTAGCCATGAAGAGGCAATTGCCGGATGATTCTACTTCGGCATTTGCATTTGCCCCGTGTTGAAGCAACAGTTTCACTATTTCGTAATGTTTACCTCCGATCGCGGCATGCAGTGCACCGCCCTGCGGTGCGATCCCTGGCTCTGGTTCATTGGGATTTGCGCCTCGTTGGAGCAATAGTTTCACTACCTGCACATGTCCGGCCCCCGCAGCACAACGTAATGGTAAGCCGGAGTAATAATCAACATAAGAAGGATGTCGGTTGACAAGGCTTGGATCCTGTTCGAGTAGTTTCTTTACACGATCATAATAACCTATTTTGGCTGCCACACTGATATCACAATAGGCGCCCCGTGCCATCAAATAACCGATGAGTACTTCATGTTTGCTGAGACCGTTAGGAGGAAGGTCGCGATACCAGCTTCGATAGTGATAGTCGCCATTGGTAAGATCGAGTGGCTTAGCACCATCGGGACGCATGGCATTGACATCGGCGCCACTTTCCAACAGATAGTCAATCAGGTCTAACTGCCTTGTCAGCACGGCCCAATGAATCGGCTGGTTCCCGCGTTCGTCGGCGGCATGCACTAAACTCGGTTGTTTATTAATCAGCGCTTGCACCTGGCCTATATTAAAAGCCCTGATAGCACCCGCAATGATTTTGCCTTCAGGTATGATATGATAACGATCTTTCAGGATCGATTCCAAATAAGCAGCCAATTTATCGTACCCCCGGTCACATGCTATAGTAACCAGCGAATCTCCTAATTCATATGCCGGGCTGACGCCCTTTTCCAGCAGAAAATCAATTACTTCCCGCTGGTTCTCCCTTACTGCAAAACGGATGGGGGTGAAATACTCATACTCGCAGTTAATGAGATTTGGATCACGAGCTACCAGCGTTTTGATTGTCTCAAGATCACCGGCAATGGAAGCGCAAATCATCGCCCATACATCTGTTCCGCGTCCTCGTGACCAAGGTTGGTAATCCTCACTCTTAAGCGATTCTGGCTGCACCATGCGAGCAATTTTGACATTTCCTTCATGGGCAATATTTAATTTCATTTTGGAGATAAATGAGTTTGAAACCGGTAAATGGCTTACAATACACTAAAATATGCAACTTCCTAAAAACTATATTTCACAATTCATTATTTCAAAACTCTTAATATGCGTATCATCTTGTTTAGTTGTGTCAATGACCAATACAAATTCGTTTCCTTAAACCAACTCACCCATCCTCACTTCATTAATCTTTTCTACCGGGTTCATTATATAAGTAAACAAGGAATTGTCTTTCATTAATTCGACTACCCTGAAACCGCGGTAGGCGGTTCCCCAGTTACCACCAAAATGTGCATCAAAAACAAATGGAATGTTATCCCTTTTTTTAATTCCTTCTTCATCATGGTCGTGGCCATTAAATACAGCCCGTATGTTTTTATGTTTTGCAAAAACTTCAAACAGCTCC
>MWVW01000074.1_pt1 | contig 24686 bp, 24 predicted proteins | sample 1047191 | NCBI WGS metagenome assembly MWVW01 (sample SAMN06349985, study PRJNA376086) | soil metagenome | isolation source: MtG22-5 sample Antarctic (ecotone) | place: Antarctica
ATCAGCCTGTATTCAAAACCAAAATTCCAGTTCGGCTTTATATTTTGTGTGTGAAGAATATTTATAAATTGCTCTTTACCCGAGGCGAGTAAATAGGTTATTTGAGAATAAGGCCTTGTTGTTTTATAGAACCTTGTATTCTCCAGAGAAAACCTGTAAATGTCATAAGCATGAAAGCCTGCATCCCACCCTGCCTTTAAGATGGGGCTAAAAAGAATTGGGTATCCTGCACTTCCATTGTTTCCTAATGTAACATAATTAGCAGGCACAGAAAAAAATGTATTAAAATCATTTATAGATGAATCCATTCGAATACTTCTTAATGAATCTAAATATCGATAGGAAATGGTAATAGAATCAGCCAAATCATCCCGTTGTCGAAAAATGGGTGTAGTATCAGCAGATTGAGCTGAAGTTGTTGGACGGGAGTCAGATCTTACTCCTTCTTTGGCCCTGTCTAAAATTTTTACCGGCCTTTGTGCAAAGGATGAATGATAAAAAAATAAAATTGCCGGGAGTAAAAACCCAGCTTTGTACATACGAAAAAACTTATATATTTTTTTTCTCATTATTATTTAGAACCCATGCAAAAAACAAAAAAAGCAGTAATTAAGCTGCTGCTGCAAGGTTTAGAAACTTAGCCGCAAGATAAGATAAGATATTGTTAGCGATGTTGTAAAGCCATTAATAGGAATAGCGATAGAAATTACAATCAGTCTCATCACATAATAATTTTTTTAACGACTTATCTTTTAAAACATCTATATAATTCATAGGCCTGCCACCTATATAAATAATTTGATAAACTAAACGAATGCCGTGACTATAATCTGTATACCAGTTTACATGACCAGAATATAAAGGTTGAATAGGTTTTCCATCTAACTTATGCCAGCCGTAAATCGCAACCCTGTTTTGCCTGTTGTCTTTAATAATTCTTTCGCTTATAACAACATCTTTTTTTGTACCTGCAATCAATCCTTTTCGGAGATTCCTCTGCCCTTCCACTATCAAATGATGCTGATACATTGTAATTGTACTATCCCGAAATGCATACATAGGCACAGGTTCCAGTTTTACTACTGCTGCTTTATAAATATCATCAACCATTTTTCTGGTAGGCAAAAAACAATGAAAGCTATCAGCAATCTGTTGAGCAGCCATGGGAGTTAATGGAATTCTTGCCCAGTCATCATTTGAACCAATACTCAGGTAATCAGAACTTACAAAATATCTTGCATTAATAGTTTTGCCCGATGAATCTTTTATTTCAGAATCAACCGGCACTAAGAATCTTAAAAAAGAAGGAATATTTCCTGATAGAATTTCTTTTACTGCCAATGAATCCCGTTGCGCCCAATTAAACGAAACTGATTTTCTATAGAACTCACTGCCAGTAATTGCTAATTCATCCCTTACCGGGATATTTATGGTTTTTGTAGAAGAACAGGAAAAGATTGCCAATATATAAAGCAATACAACTAGTTTATTCATCTCATGTTTGTTAATTGTGAATTAAAATATAGCAAACCCAACCTATTCCAAAGGAATCCCTTTGGAACAAACTTACTTATCTTCGTCGGAAATTATTTTACAATGAATCTCCACGAATACCAGGCTAAAGAATTATTAAAGAAGTTTAATGTTCCTGTGCAGGAAGGGATGGTATGTAGCAGTGCATTGCAGGCTGAAGAAGCATATAGGCAAATACACTCTCAATATGAAAGTAAATTTGCTGTTGTAAAAGCACAAATACATGCCGGCGGAAGGGGTAAAGGAAAGATTGCAGGAACTGAGCAACGCGGAGTAGCAGTCGGGAAAAATGCAGAGGAAGTTAAAACCATTGCTCAGAATATTTTAGGAGGCACATTAGTAACAATTCAAACAGGGCAGGCGGGTAAAGTTGTAAATAAAGTTTTGATTGCACAGGATGTGTACTATGACGGGCCCCACCCGGTTAAAGAATTTTATTTATCTGTTTTGCTGGATAGAAGTAAAGGTAGAAATGTAATTATGTATAGTACTGAAGGCGGAATGAATATTGAAGATGTAGCACATGACACACCGGAAAAAATTTATAAAGAATGGATACATCCCGGTGGAGGTGTACAACGTTTTCAGGCAAGAAAAATTGCATATAACCTGGGACTGAAAGGTGAGGCATTTAAAAATTGTACAAAGCTTGTAACCAACTTATATAATGCCTATGTTAGTCTTGATTGCAATATGATTGAAATAAACCCTTTATTTAAAACAAGTGATGATAAGATAATTGCCGTTGACTGTAAAATGAATATTGATGATAATGCAATAATGCGTCATCCTGAACTTGGTGCAATGAGAGATGTTTCAGAAGAAGACCCTACCGAAGTGGAAGCGGATAAATTCAATTTAAATTTTGTAAAGCTGGATGGTAATGTAGGCTGCATGGTTAATGGTGCCGGCCTGGCTATGGCAACAATGGACATGATTAAATTAAGTGGTGGTGAACCTGCTAATTTTTTAGATGTTGGAGGTACTGCTAATGCGCAAACAGTTGAAGCGGGCTTCAGAATAATTTTAAAAGATCCAAAAGTAAAGGCTATACTTATAAATATTTTTGGAGGAATTGTAAGGTGTGATCGGGTAGCACAGGGAGTTATTGATGCATATCAATCTATCGGCAACATTGAAATCCCTATCATCGTGCGATTGCAAGGCACCAATGCAGAAGTTGCTAAAGAATTAATTGATAAAAGCGGATTAAAAGTACAATCCGCCATCCTTTTAAGTGAAGCAGCAGAACTTGTGAATAGAGCCGTAGCATAAAAATTTATCTCATTTTAGGCAACCTTTTTAATTTTACGGCGTATTAATTTGTAATTATCCATGTGATAATCCCCATAAATCTTCTTTTTAACCCCTAAAACTTATACTATGTTACGTACTATTAAATTAATGACTATAGCCCTGGTCTTTTCAGGTATATTTTCTTGCGATAAGGATGATCCGGTTGCTCCAAATTCTTTGAGTGGCAGCCCTGGTGGAGCTTTTACAGCAGCAACCAAAGTTGTGTGATCTTTTGAATTAACGGCATTTTGAACAATATTTTTTGAAGGATACATTGCTGCTCCACCAACCATTACTGTTTTTTCCATTTGTGCAAATGAGGCATTCATAGTGATTGCCGTTAGGATAAATAATCCTATGTGTTTGATCTTTTTCACTTTTTAAATTTTTAGTTTAGAATTTATTATCTGCAATCATCTACGTCACTTGGAAAAGATTGGATTGATTTTAAAAAAAAATTTTTTATACAGGGGAATATTGAAAAGATTTATTATAAAAGAAAAAGCATTACCCATCGCATAGATTTTTTTAAAGGGATTGTGTTAATACCGCAATATTGCATGATGGCAATACGCTGAGCAGAATTAAAGATGTTTAAATTAATAAACTGAACTAAAATATTTTTGCCCTTTACTTTATTAAGATATTGATACCTCACAAAACTAATGTGATGAGCCTTGCAATGGTGTGGAAATAGTGCGATGATGTAGAAGAAGGATTTAAATTTTTGCCTGCACAACCATTTGATCCATAGTGGGTGTTAAATTGCCCCCGGATTTTTCTAAGGTGATTGCGAAGGCCTGTGCTTTACCAAATGATTTCATTTTTTGAATATGGTAAATACCTTTTTCTGTAGAGATCATACCTGCATTTACAGGCTTGCCATCAACAATTGCCCACAGCTGATATTGTTTACCAGCGGGAGTTTCAGGCAAATTTCTTGGATCCACGTAAACATCTCCGGAATTTTTCATCCAGAATATTTTTGCCAAAGCATCAGGAGCATGCGGGGTTCCCTTTAAAACAACAGGTAATGAATACTTATCCGTCATTACACTAATATCTCTTTTCATACCCTCGGCAACTTCTTTTTGATGTTGCAACTGATTACGTATCTGATCTGCAGTTAATTTTTCATTCTCCAATTTATCCTGCGCAGAATCTTTACCTTGTTTTTGTTGTTGCGATTGTTGCAGGGCAAGTGTTATTAATTTATTTTGTTCATTCAATTGCTTTTGGGTAATCTGTAAATTTTTGTTGGCAGAATGGTATTTATTGTAATATGTATAGCTGAGAATAAGGCTTCCAAATAATAAAATAACACTGGCAGCGGCAGCCCATTTAAAATAAGATGGCATAGAATATACTTTTGCGCCATCAGTTTTTGTATGCTCTTTTGTAACTGAAAATGTATCCTGATTTGCCGGAGAGGTATTCTTTGAAAATGTATTTTCTTTTACTGAATTATCAGGCGCAATTTTAGCCAGTATCTTTTCTTTAAAAGATTTATCAGGCTGAATAGCTTCTGTCATTGCATAATTTTCCATAACCTGTTGCAACTCCTCAATTTCCTTTTTTACCTCAGGGTATTGGTTTGCCCATTGCTCTACCTGCAGCGTTTCTTCATTAGAAGTTATCCCTGTAATGTAAAGCTCAAGCAAACCGGATGATATGATGTCTTTTATTTCCACTTATTGATATTGCAATATTTTTCTTAATTCTAAAATAGCGGCACGCATTCGGGTTTTCACTGTACCCAATGGTATGCCTAATTGTTTCGAAATTTCATCCTGTGTAAATCCACCAAAATAAGCAAGGTCAATTAATTGCTTTTGGTCGTTTTTAAGAAGGGTTAATTGTTTCCTCATTCCCATAGCATCAAACTTTTCCGCAGCATTGGTATTATCGCTTAAATTATTTACGGAGTTCTCATCACTGTGGATTTTACTTTGCTTTTTATAACCTTTACTTCGTAATGTATCAATGGTGAGATTTCTTGTAAGGTTTATCATCCAGGTAAATAATCTTCCCTTTCCGCTGTTATAGTTAGAAAAATTATTCCAGATTTTTACAAAAGTCTCCTGCAATATATCTTCTGCAAGTTCTTTATCATTTACCATCTTATAGATAAGCCCGAATAGAGCACCCGAATAGTTATCATATAAATACGAAAATGCCTGCTGATCCTGTTGCTGTAAGGCAGAAACCAAATCCTCTTCGTTATATTTTTTTACTTCAATCAAAAGCTATAGGATTATTTAAGTTTTTAAAGATATATTTTTTTTGATAGATTGTAAAGCAGCTGCAACAAAAAGAGAGAGTAACCTCCTTTTCTCAAAGGCAATACGAGTAGATTTGCTAAATAAACCGAAAAATGAATAATCAAATTAATATAAGAATGATAAGGGAAACTGATAATATTGAGCTTGCGAAAATTATAAGAGCTTGCCTTAGTGAATTTAATGCTGTAAAACCCGGAACAGTTTATTATGACGATACAACGGATCATTTATATGAAATATTTAAAAAAGAAAGATCAAAATACTTTGTTGTGGAAATTGATGGTAAAGTTGCAGGCGGGGCTGGTATTTATCCAACAAGCGGGCTTGAAGATGATACATGCGAACTGGTTAAAATGTACTTATTAAAATCCGCCAGGGGTAAAGCACTGGGAAAAATACTGTTACAAAAATGTATTGCGGTAGCAAAAGAAGAAGGTTATAAAAAAATGTACCTGGAGACTATGCCTGAATTAAAATTAGCAATACCCATGTATCAAAAGTATGGGTTTATATTTCTTAATGGCCCTAAAGGACACAGCGGGCATACCGGTTGCGATGTATGGATGATGAAAGAATTAACCTAAAGCCTAAAAAGCGGTAAACACCTGCTGTACTTCATATACCGGGCTAAATAAATAAATTCTTCTAGTAGTTACTTCAACACATTTAAAACGTTTTCTGATCCTCTCTCCTTTTTTAAATATTGCGCCATTGTTCACTTTAAACAAGCCTCCGGCTGGTAATTCTTCAACAAATAAATAACCTTCTTTTTTTACATCATATTTTTTTAATACTCTTGTTAAATGAGGCTCAGCACAGGTGGTGGCTGCAGGATCTTTTAAACGTGCCAGCAATGAATTTTCTATATCAGGAGGAAAAATTTTTTTTGGAATAAATTCAGTTAATATTTTTCCATACTCTTCTTTCCATTGTTTTCCATGTGCCTGTATTTTATGTCCGTATTTTTCATTTGCAAGTAAATGCCCGAGCTCATGCAATAAAGTTATTAAGAACGAGTATTTATTAAGATTGCCGTTAACACTGATCCTGTGATTTTTATCTACCACTTTATTTCTGTAATTACCCAGGATGGTTTTACGTTCTCTTGTAATAGTTAAATGAACTTTATATTGATAGAGATATCGGGCAACCTCTTCAAAGGAACCTTCCGGTAAAAATGAATTAAGTTCAGAAAGGGGCGATTCTTTTTTAGGCATTTTTTTTCTTCCTGGCAAGGTTCGTGAGCATTCTTACTTCTACAACTGTATAAACCACGTATAACCCCATGGCGGTAAATAATCCGGGTTTATTAATTTTGCTTTTTAACAGAACCACGTAAACCAGCACTACTACCATTACCACAAACATTTTGAATATCATAGATGCATAAACGCCACGTACAAATGCCTGCGGGTTGGGCGATTGCAATCCTTTACGCTGTAACAAAAAACCTCCAATGCTTAACAAAAACAGGAAAAGGTTTGCCCATGTTAAAAATTCTGTGTCAAAACCGTGGCCTTTCAAAAAAAAGTGAGATGTTAATATCAATCCAGTAAAAATAACAAACAGTAGTACAATCGGCAGGTATGCTTTCTGGTTTTTTGTATTCATTTCTTTCTTGAAGTGACTTTTATTAGTCTTGCTGTCATTGCAATTAAGATGAGCAAAGGTAATATCCAGACTAATAAAGGGATTTTAAACTTCATCCATTCATCGGCCTTTAAACCCAAAAATACTCCTATGCCTAAGCTCACCAAAAGCTGCCCTCCTATCCCGGCATATTGCCAGAGTTGAGTGCTGCCTTTTCTGTCTGCAGGTTTATTAATATCAGTCATTGTTTTTTTTGAACCTGTTTTAATTTCAAAGGGGTTGTATCCTGTTTTATTACCTCTCCTTTTAAAACTTTTTGAATATTATCTATATATTGTTGCTTATAGATCAGCGTTCTTTCTATTGAATCAGCTTTTACCTTTAATCCCTGGAATTCTTTAGCCTGTTTTGCATCACCGAAGCCGGGGATATATAATTTAAGCGGTGTAAAAGCGATAAGTGCTACAGTTAAACCAACCAATACTACAAACAAAACGCTTAAAGCAATATAAACGCTTATCCGGCTTAATTTAAATGCTACCACTTCCTCAAATGTATCTTCATTCATAACCACGAGCCTGTAGCGATTTCGCAACCGTTGCAATGTACTATTGGCATCAGGTATAGCCATAACTTTTTTGGTTTCGTTAATCTGTTAATTGGTTTATTTGTTTGGGTTTATTTACAAAGTTACATACGGATTAACAGATTAACATTTAAAGGGATAAAATAGCTTAAAATAAGCGTATTTTTAAAATATTTTTGTTGAAAATATACAGCCATAAAATTTAAATCCATATCATACATCTTTTTAAAAAATCATCTTTACATGCATTTCATGGTTTTAAGATTTTCTTTTTTGATTTTACTGTTTGTATGTTCAGCACCGGTGTTTTCTCAGTTAGGCAAGATTACATTTGATATACAAAAAGATAAGCCTGAAAAATTTAAGGATAAAACATTAAAATCAGAAACTACAGGCGATAAAAAATTTACTTTAAAAAGAAGGATCACACAAAACACAATATCTCATTATAATTACTATTTTAATGCAAATAATAAGCTTAACGAAGTAATTGAAAGAGCACGATTATCGAACAAAGATGATTTTAGTAAACTTCTCCCTTTTTATGGATATTCTTTAAATACAACTGCTGCTCAAAAAACAGAGCTTGATTCCGTTATTTATAAAGCAACTGCAGGCATACTATTGCATGATCTTAGAAGTGACTGGGTTGATAATTTTTATCTTCTTATAGGTAAGTCATATTTATTTCAAAAAGAATTTGATTCTGCTGCAATGACTTTCCAGTTTATTAATTATAATCTCTTCCCGGCAAAAAAGAAAAAGGATAATGATTTTCCGCCAGTTGTAGGCACAAATGCAAATGCAGGCGGAAACTCGATAAGCATTGCCAGTAAGGAAGACAGAACACTACTTAATAAGGCTTTTACAGTACCACCCAGCCGCAATGATGCATTGGTATGGCAAATCAGAACATTTATTGAACAGGAAGAATATACAGATGCGGCGGGCTTAATAAATACTTTGCAGAATGATCAAAACTTTCCATTACGTTTAAAAGCCGAACTTGAAGAAGTGAATGCATATTGGTTCTACAAACAAAAAATGTATGACAGTGCAGTTACTCACCTTGAAAAAGCATTATCTGCGGCAGAGGATAAACAGGATAGAGCACGATGGGAATATTTGCTTGCCCAGCTTTTTGAAACCATAAAGCAGCCCGAAAAAGCTTCTCAGTATTATAATAAGGCTATGCGGCATACAACCGACCCGTTAATGGATATTTATGCAAACCTCAGCAATGCAAAAATTTACAGAAGTAACGATGCTAAGGAATTCAATAATACTATTGAAAATTTAATTAATATGGCTAAAAAAGATAAGTATGAAACTTATCGTGATATTGTTTATTATTCAGCCGGTGAACTTGCTCTTCAAAAGCCTGATACAGCTTCTGCAGAATTTTTATTTAATAAAAGCCTTAGCTATAATGATGTTAATACAGCATACAGAAACAGGGCTTATTTACAATTGGCAGACATTGCATTCAATAAAAAAGATTATAAAAGAGCCGCGGCTTTTTATGATAGTCTGCAGTTAAATGATGAGGTATTACTCGAAAGATCAAAGGATATAGCAGACAGAAAAAACGCATTATCAAAAATTGTAGAAAAAATAAATATTATCCAAAGAGAAGACAGCCTTCAACGCATTGCATCGCTTTCTCCAAATGAAAGAGAAGTATTTATAAAAGATTTATTAAAAAAGCTGCGCAAGGAAAAAGGTTTTAAAGAGACTGATTTAAACCCACTGAATCCCTCTTCCATTTTTGACAATAGCCGAAATCAATCTATCGATCTGTTTGGGGCAAATAATACAAAAGGTGACTGGTATTTTTATAATACTTCAATGAAATCAAAAGGTTTTACTGAATTCAGAAGCAGGTGGGGCAACCGCCTGAACGTTGATAACTGGCGACGCAATACTGCAGTAAATTTTGCCATCAACAATAATAACCAGGCAATTAATGCCGTAACGCTACAGAATGATAAAAACCCGGCTTTAAACACAGAATTAAGTTATGAGGGTTTACTAAGTAATGTACCACTTACCATCGAAAAATTAACTACTTCCAATACTTTACTTGCTTCTTCATTATTTGAATTGGGTAAGCTTTATCAAAATAATCTTGAAGATTATAACATGGCTGGGCAAGCGTATGAAACATCTTTACAACGATTTCCCAATAATTTGTATGATGGAGAACTTTACCTTAATTTAATTTATTGCTATCAAAAACTCGGTAATCTTTCCAAAGCTGCGTATTACAAAAATTTGCTTACAACTAATTTTAAGAACAGTAAGTGGGCGCAGCCAATCCTAAACCCGCAAGCTGTAAAACAGCAACCAATTAATACTGCTGCAACAAAGCGGTATGAAAATATCTATAACCTTTTTATCGAGGGGCAATTTGAAAAAGCTGTAAGTGATAAAAAAGTTGCAGATAGTGTATACGGAAGCAATTACTGGAACCCGCAATTACTTTACATAGAATCTGTATATTATATTAAGCAAAACCAGGATAGCCTGGCAATATCTATTCTGAATACTATCATTACACAGCATCCCACATCTCCTTTAAAAGACAAGGCTGCAACAATGATAGATGTATTGAAAAGAAGAAAAGAGATCGAAAATTATCTAACAAATTTAAAGGTAAAGAGAGCTGAAGATGATAAGCTAATTGTAATAAATGACTCCCCTTCTGAAAAAACTACTCCAAAACAAAATGATATACCATCACAAGTAAAAATTGAAGTACAAGACGCGAAAAAACCTGTTGAAAGTGGCGCATTTAGATTTATTGCTGAAGAACCACAAAATGTTGTTATGATACTTGATAATGTTGATCCTGTTTATATAAGTGAAGCAAGAAATGCGTTTAACAGGTATAACCGTGAGAAGTTTTCAGGACAAAATATAGAAATAATCAAAGATGCTATTGATAAGAACAGGGGCATGTTGGTATTCAGGAGTTTTTCTAATGCAAATAATGCAGTTGCATATTCAGAAAAATTAAAGAAAAGTGCATCCCAGGAGATATCCTGGTTACCAGGCAATAAATATTCCTTTTTCATTATCTCCGATTATAACTTACAGGTACTAAAATTGAACAAAGATCTGACAGGGTATATTAATTTTTTAAACAATAAAGTTCCCCGGTAAATTTTAGCTATTACGATTCTTTTAAAGTTTAACTAAACAATTAGCTAAAAGAATCTTTCACTTTTCTACCTTTGGCGGTATAAATTAATTTAATTTTTGTGGCTGCAAAACAATCTTCGGGTAGATCTACTTCCAAAAAACAAACGACTGTAAAAGGTTCGGTAAAAATTTTATGGTACACTGTAATTGGTGGCACAGGGTTATTTTTTTTATTATTCTTATTTGCTCAAACGGGTGTTTTTGGAAAAATTCCTTCTATGCAGGAGCTGGAGAATCCACAGGCAAATCTTGCTTCAGAAATTTATGCTAATGATGGTACCACCTTAATGGGTAAAATTTATGCAGAGAATAGAAGTCCTGTGGATTTTAAAGATATTTCTCCCCATGTTATTGAGGCTTTAATTGCAACAGAAGATGAGCGTTTTTATGAGCATTCCGGAATTGATGCAAAGGGCCTTGCACGTGCGGTATACGGTTTAGGAAAAGATGGTGGTGGAAGTACTATTACACAGCAATTAGCTAAAAATATTCTGGGCCAGGGACGTGGAAATATTGTAGAAAGAAGCATTGATAAATTAAAAGAATGGGTAGTTGCATTAAAACTGGAAAGAAATTTTACCAAGCAGGAAATAATATCCTTATACTTAAACAGGGTTCCATGGGGTAATATTTTTGGTATACGTAATGCTTCCATAGTTTTTTTTCAAAAAGCTCCTTCTAAATTAACAACCGATGAAGCTGCATTGTTAATCGGTATGTTGAAAGGCCCTAATCAATATGATCCCGTGCGCCGTCCCAAAGCCGCATTAGAAAGAAGGAATATTGTATTGGAACAAATGGCACGTAATAATGTACTCAGGGTTTCTGAATCAGAGGTATTAAAGAAAAAACCACTCGGAATAAAATTTAAAACACTTGATGAAGCAACGGGAATTGCTCCCTACTTCCGTGCCGTGTTAAGTAAAAAGCTGGATGAGTGGTGCAAAACACATACTGATCCAAAAACCGGTAAAAATTATGATTTATATCGTGATGGTCTGAAAATTTATACAACCATTGATTCTAAAATGCAATTGTATGCAGAGGAAGCCGTAGTTCTACACATGAGTGCTATGCAAAAAAAATTTAACAGGCAGCTGGGAAAAGATGTATGGAAAAAACACCAGGATATTTTAATGAGGGCTATGAAGGAAAGTGAACGATGGAAGCAAATGAAAGAAGATGAAATTGATGAAGCAGAAATTAAAAAATCTTTTTATGTACCCGTCCGCATGAAAGTATTCGCATGGAATAAAGACCGTCAAAAAGATACCGTTTTGACGCCTATGGATTCCATAAAATATTTAAAGCAGATGATGCAAACTTCATTTGCGGCGATGGATCCAGTAACAGGAGAGGTAAAGGCATGGGTTGGAGGAATTGATTTTAATTGGTTTAAATTCGATCACGTTACCACCAAAAGGCAGGTAGGATCTACCTTTAAACCGCTGTTATACGCACTTGCTTTAATTGATGCGGGGCTTACCCCTGATAGCTATATTGGTGGCAGAACTATTACCCTGGCCAATAAAACCATTTCCGGTGCTGGAGGTACGATGGCTTATTGCCTCGCAAAATCATTAAATGCCGCCGCATACGATCTTATGAGCCGTATCGGTCCGAAAAAAACAGCAGAATTCGCTCACTTAGCAGGTATAAAAAGTACAATTCCAATTGTGCCTTCCATCGCACTTGGTTCTGCTGACCTTACATTATTGGAAATGCTTCACTCATATACAATGTTTCCTAACCGTGGCTTTAGTACAGAACCGGTATTTATTAATCGTATCGAAGATAAAAATGGAAATGTTCTTGCAAGCTTTCAGAGTGAATCAAAACAGGTTATTAGTGAATCAGATGCGTACACAATGTATAAGATGATGCAGGGTGTAGTTGACTTCGGTACAGGACATGCAATGAGGGGCAGGTTCGGAATTAAAAGTGCAATGGGTGGTAAAACCGGTACCACAAATGATAATACAGATGGTTGGTTTATTGGTTATACACCACAATTACTGGCAGGTGCATGGGTAGGCTGTGATGATCCTTTTCTTAAAATAAGATGGACGTATGGCGGTAATGAAATGGCAATGCCTGAATATGCATACTTTATGCAAAAGGTATATGCTGACAGAAGGTTGGGAATAGACCCCAAAGCAGTATTTCAAAGACCTGCAGAACTTGATAATAATCCTATTTATGCTGATCAGAATTTTGCTGCTCTGGTACAAAGGGGCGAAGGTTCTGATTTTTCTGAAGACCAGGGAAATGGTGAGGCCGGAGATTATGAAGGAAGTGAATTAACTTCTCCGGTAGAATCAGATTTTTCTAAAAATGCATCTAAAGAACCTCTGGATCCCGGAAAAGACAAAGGAGGAAATGATCCTAATAGCCCACCAAATAAAGATCTGATCAAGAATGACAAGATAAAGGTGGATACTTTAAAAATCACCGATAAAACAGATAAAAAAACACTGCGCCAACAAAGACGTGAAGAAAGAATTAAACAAAGGGAAAAACCCCCGGCAAATGAGTATTAAGAATTTTTAAGTATCCCGCATTTGCGGGATTTTTATTTGCAACCACTTATCTTTATTTATGCAGGCAACACCAAAAAGACTCATGCTGTTTTAATTACTAAATAAGAATAACAATAACAATGACGATAAATCTGGATTTCAACAAGAATGAAGATGCAATGAAAATGGCTATAAGCCGAATAAAACAATTAAAGTTGAAGATTGAAGAGGGTGGCGGTAAAAAGGCAATTGAAAAGCAAAGAGAAAAAAATAAACTTACTGCAAGAGAAAGGATTGAATATTTACAGGATGCTGAAAAACCGTTCACAGAAATAGGAACATTTGCAGGTTATGGGATGTATGAAGAATATGGGGGCTGCCCGGCAGGTGGTACTGTAGCCGGCATTGGCTATGTGAGCGGTAAACAATGTGTAATTGTTGCAAATGATCAAACAGTAAAGGCAGGCGCCTGGTTTCCCATTACGGGTAAAAAGAATTTGAGGATGCAGGAGATTGCGATGGAAAATAAATTGCCCATCATTTATTTAGTTGACAGTGCCGGAGTTTTTCTTCCTATGCAGGATGAGATTTTTCCGGATAAGGAACATTTTGGCCGCATCTTCAGGAATAATGCAAAGATGAGTGCAATGGGTATCTCGCAAATTGCAGCCGTTATGGGCCCATGTGTAGCAGGCGGTGCATACTTACCCATTATGAGTGATGAAACCCTGATGGTTGAAGGAAATGGCTCGATCTATTTGGCGGGGCCCTATTTAGTTAAGGCAGCTATCGGTGAAAATATTGACAGTGAAACATTAGGCGGTGCAGCAACACATACAGAAATTAGTGGCATTGCTGATTATAAATTTAAAACTGAAAAGGAATGTTTAGACCAGGTAAAAAAAATAATGAGTAAGTTAGGCGCCAATTCATCTGCAGGCTTTAATAAAAATAAGTTTATTCCCCCGAAAAATAATACGAAAAATCTTTACGGTATTTTATCCGAGGGAAATAATTCTCCCTATGACATGCTCGGGATTGTAAAGTGCATAACAGATGATTCAGAATTTGAGGAATTTAAAATGGATTATGGGAAAACCATTTTATGTGGATATGCCCGTATAGATGGATGGGCTGTTGGTATTGTTGCCAATCAAAGGCTCAACATTAAAAATAAAAAAGGTGAATTACAAATTGGTGGCGTTATCTATAATGACAGTGCAGATAAAGCAGCACGCTTTATTATGAATTGTAATCAAAAGAAAATTCCATTGATCTTTTTGCAGGATGTAACAGGCTTTATGGTAGGCAGCCGAAGTGAGCACAGTGGCATTATTAAAGATGGAGCAAAAATGGTAAACGCTGTTGCCAATTCAGTAGTTCCAAAGATCACGGTGATTATTGGGAACTCATATGGCGCTGGTAATTATGCTATGTGTGGTAAGGCATATGATCCGCGTTTTATTTTTGCATGGCCGTCGGCAAAAATTGCAGTTATGGGTGGAGAACAGGCAGCTAAAACCCTGTTACAGATACAGGTTGCTTCGTTAAAAGCAAAAGGCAAAGAAATAACTCCGGAAGATGAGAATAAGTTATTATCAGAAATCATTCAGCGTTACGAAAAGCAAACTTCACCTTATTACGCAGCAGCAAGATTATGGGTAGATGATATTATTGATCCCGCAGATACGAGAAAAATAATTTCCGAATGTTTAACTGCAGCAAATAATAATAATGAAATAGCAGATTTTAAAACAGGCGTTATACAAGTTTAAAGTTTGTAGTTCTTTTAAAATTGGTATTCATTACATCCTTTAAAATAATTTAAACTTTTCCAACTACAAATTACCAACCACAAACTACAAACCACAAACCACCAACTAATAATGCAAGTTATCATATACACAGATGGTGCATCCCGGGGAAATCCCGGCCCTGGCGGATATGGCGTGGTATTACTTTGGGGGCAGGTAAGAAAAGAACTATCAAAAGGGTACAGTCTTACTACAAATAACAGGATGGAACTGATGGCAGTGATAGCGGCATTGGAAGCAATGAAAAAAAATAATTTATCGTTGCTGATATACTCTGATAGCAATTATGTAGTTAAAGCTTTTGAAGAGGGGTGGCTTACAAAATGGATCAGAACTGATTTTAAGGGCGGTAAAAAAAATAAAGATCTTTGGCTGAAATTTTATAAGCTGTCACAACATCACAACATAAAATTTAAATGGGTAAAAGGCCACCATACAGATAAAAATAATATCCTTTGCGATGAACTGGCAACTGAAGCCGCCGATGGAAAACATTTATTTGTTGATGAAGGCTATGAAGCCGAGCTAAAAACTTAAGCAATTTGTTTTTTTACTTCTGTTTGCCTGGTAAATAAATAATAACCTCCGAAAAGGATTAGAGAAAAAATCAATGTTGATGCAACACTCCAGGGATAGAAAGGCAAGCCATCAGTATAACACATTAATAGTCCATTAAAAGTTTTGGGTCTTGATAAGCCTGCTTCCGGAGAACTGCTAAGCCAAACAGAAAAATTAGAAAGAAGAAAAAATGCAGTGGGTGCTGCTAATGATGCCCCAATAATTTTTGCAATGTTGATCCTGCGAATTAAAAAACCAAATACAGTTATCGAAGCAAATAAAATATAATTTATAATTTGACCTTCATAAAACCCTCTCATCTCTCCTACCCCGTTCCTATACAATATTTCGTACAGAGCATCTGAAATAAACATAGAAAGTAAGGGCAGTAAAAAAGAGAGCTTCTTATCTTTTATTATGGCGCCTCCAAAAATTGCCATTGCAATTTGTGGTGCAAAACCATAGGGCCTCTCAGGCATAATTCTATATAAAGATGCAATTACTATCAGTAAAATAAAACTTACTACAACCTGTCTGGTTATTTTCATGCTGAGTTATTTGCAGCAAAAATAAGTAATAAAATCGCTATCGATACATTTTTTGACAAGGGTAAAATGCTAATTTGCATAAATGGCGCACCATAACTTAACGGGTAATCTGGGAGAAGAAATGGCAGTGAAATACCTTACCGATAAAGGATATAGCATTTTGCACAGGAACTGGCGGCACTTGCATTGGGAAACAGATATTATCGCAACCAAAAATTCCTGGTTACATTTTATCGAAGTTAAAACCCGCCGCACAACCACCTTTGGCAACCCGGAAGAAGATGTAAGCAGGAAGAAAATAAAAAATTTAATGGGCGCTGCCGAAGAATTTTTATTGCTTTATCCGGATTGGAAATTAATCCGGTTTGATATACTCTCTATAACTATTGAAAAAAATAAAATGCCCGAGTTTTTTTTAATCGAGGATGTATCACTGTAATGGTTGGTGAGACACCAACCATGAGCGGGGAGCCGTGGTCGATGTCCCCCACCGACCACTATGAGATGTATCACTGTAACATTTTATTTATCAACACCAAATTCGATCTTCTTTACAACGATCTTTGATAATAGTATTCTTTCCTTTAATTTCTCTACCCATTTATAAGTTGCCGGGCAATGAACAATATTCTGCCGGTGTAAATGCATATATTCTTTCATGCTTTTTTTTACTAAATGCGGAAAGCCGGCGCAATCTTCAGGGCGAATCTCATAAATAGTACACATGTTCGTTTTCCTGTCAAGAAACTGGCACGGCTTTCTAACATTCATCCATTCATCTTCATCTTTATCAAAATAGAGCCACTTTTCCTTAAAGTCTTTAATTCGCATATTAAAATGTGCTGAAATTCTTTTAAGATCGGGATATTTAAAAGTAGGGCTCATATTCTTACAACAATTAGCGCAGCTAAGACAATCAGTTTCTGCCCAAACTTCTTTGTCTATCTCTTCAGATATTTGATCAAGATTTTTAGGAGGGCTATTTTGCGTCCTTGTTAAAAAATACCTTAGTGATCTTGTAGTTTGCCTTGCTTTTTTTCTAAAGAGGCGGATATTTATGGGCTCCATAAATCAAATAAAATTAGAATTGCTTTTATTAAAGTTTTTTGGAAAGATTAAGTCATTAAAAGTACTGCTTAATTTAATCTATATTCAGGTTTAGTTTTCAAACATTACACACAAATGTGGAAATCTTACAAAGAAGGGTTTAAGCAATACCTGCAGCTGGAAAAATCTTTATCAGATAATACAGTAGATGCTTATATGCATGATTTAGAAAAGCTAACGCAATATTTATTATTGATCAATACTGAAAAAAATCCGCAGCAAATTGAATTATCTGATCTTGAAAAATTTGTAAAATGGATAAGTGAATTAGGAATGACACCCGCAAGCCAGTCAAGAATAATATCAGGCTTAAAAAATTTTTACAAATACTGTTTGCAGGAACAAATTGTAATCAAAGACCCTACGGCATTATTAGAAGCGCCAAAATTAAAGAGAAGCTTGCCTGATGTATTAAGCTTTAACGAAATTGAAAGCATTATTTCTGCAATAGATCTAAGCACTGCAGAAGGTATAAGAAATAAGGCTATTATTGAAACGCTGTACAGTTGCGGATTAAGGGTTACAGAACTGGTTAACTTAAAAATATCATGCTTATACCTTGATGTTGGTTTTATAAGAGCAATTGGTAAAGGCGATAAGGAAAGATTAGTGCCTGTTGGCAGTACTGCTATAAAACATATTAATCTTTATAAAAATAATACAAGGGTACACATACCAATAAAACCTGGCAATGAAGACATATTATTCTTAAACCGTAGAGGTAGAAAGTTATCCAGGATTATGATATTCCTGATAATTAAAGAACTGGCCAAACAAGCCGGCATAACTAAAAATATTTCACCCCATACATTCCGCCATTCATTTGCTACCCATTTGGTAGAAGGCGGTGCTGACCTCCGAGCTGTTCAGGAGATGCTGGGACATGAAAGTATAACTACAACAGAAATATACACACACCTTGACAGAGAATATTTAAGAGATACTTTACAAAGATTTCATCCCGGATTTAAAGTCTGAACCGGGATTTTTGGGATTAGAAGATTAATGGGATTATTAGTAAAAGGACAATTAAAGAACTAATTTATCCTATACTCCGGTTATCCAATAAATCACAGTTTAGACAGTATTTCACTCTGGAATGTGGGGGAGATACCAGGAATATTTTTTACACGCTTACGGTAATTTTTAAACATGCTCATCCACTTTAATTTAAGCACACCAAGTATCCCTTCTTTAACAATACCCTTATTCATTTTTGATATTCCGAATTTCCTGTCAACAAAAGTAATTGGCACTTCTTTTATTTTAAACCCAAGTTTCCAGGCAGCAAATTTCATTTCTATCTGGAATGCATAACCCACAAAAGTTATTTCATCCAGGTTAATAGCCTCAAGCACTTCTCTCTTATAACAAACAAAACCAGCAGTAGGATCCTTAATGGGCATCAACGTCAAAATTCTTGTGTATAATGCCCCGCTTTTGGATATGCTCACCCTGCTCCACGGCCAGTTTTCTATTCGCCCATGTTTTACATACCTTGATCCAATAGAAACATCCGCATTGCCTGTTTTGCATGCCTGATAAAGTTTATCAAGATCATCAGGATTATGAGAAAAATCAGCATCCATTTCAAAAATAAAACAATAGCCTTTATTTAATGCCCATTGAAATCCGTGAATATATGCAGTACCTAAACCCAGTTTTCCAATCCGTTCTTCTAAAAATAGTTGTCCGGGGTATTGATCAAATAAAGACTTAACTATTTTGGCAGTTTCATCCGGTGAGCCATCATCAATAATGAGAACATGAAAATTTTGTTTTAAAGCAAATACTGCGTGCAAAATATTGGCAATATTTTCTTTTTCATTGTAAGTAGGTATGATGAGCAGTTTTTCCAACAAAGAGATAATTAAATAAATTTACGAAACTATTCTTAGAACATTTTAGTTAACAGTTACCGTTAAAATGTAATTATTGTTTTTTTAACAGCGAGCGGTTAAGTATTTCGGTGAGTTTCTTTTTGGTATGCAATGGGAAATCGCCTTTCATCATCCAGTCATAATATTGAGGTTCGGCCTTTAAAACTTCAGCTACCGGTCTGCCTTTATATTTTCCAAAATTAAAGACTTCTACATCATTATCCATAACCATTCGCCGGGCAAAATCAACAATTTTCTCTTCGCCGGTAAATTCAAGAATAGAATCCAACGTATTACCCAAATTTTGATAACGTATAGTTTGTGCTTCCAATATCTCCCAGGTTGCAGTAGCATCTGCCTCTGCACTATGGGCATCACATAACTGTTTATCGCAGTAAAACTGGTAAGCTGCTGCTAACGTTCTCTTTTCCATCATGTGAAAAACATGCTGTACATCCACCATTCTTCTATTGCTCATATCAAGCTCAATTCCTGCTCTGAGAAATTCTTCCATTAAAAGAGGAATATCAAAGCGGTTTGAATTATACCCCGAGAGATCAGAATTATCAATAAATTGTTTTAATTCATTGGCTATCTCTTTAAAAACCGGATGATCTTGTACCATCTCATCAGTGAAACCATGCACATCTGTTGAGCCTTGCGGAATAGGCATTTGTGGATTAATGATTTTACGTTTTACCAGTTTTGTTCCATCAGGTAAAATTTTTACAATTGCTATTTCAATAATTCTATCACAGGCAAGATTAGTTCCTGTTGTTTCAAGATCAATAAATGCTAAAGGCCGGGTTAGTTGTAAAGGCATTATTAAGCTTTAACTTGTAAATTCAAAATATCTAATCCTTCATAATTTCCGCTACTCATCAGAAGTAAGTTTGTATTAAAATAATTTTCTTTTATGAGAAATTTCTCCAGTTCTTCTTTTTTATTTATTACCACTAAATTCTCTTTTGCAAAACCGTTACTAATCTTTTCCTTCTGCAATTCAGGCATTTTTTTCAACTCCAGTGCATGGCTGCTGTAAAAAACTACAGCTTTATCAGCATTCTCCATAGTGCCCTCGTATTCTTTCATAAAATTTTCATTCAGGCTGCTGAATGTATGCAATTCCAGAACAGCTATTAATTTTCTACCGGGAAATTGTTGCTTTACGGCTTCAATACTGGCTTTAACCTTACTTGGCGCATGGGCAAAATCCCTGTAAATATTATATTTATCATTCGAGGCTAATAATTCTAACCTTTTTGCTGCACCGGCAAACTCAGTAATTGCTTTTACAAATACATGTGCCCCCACTCCCAATTCTTTGCACACCAAATAAGCAGCATTTAAGTTGAGAAGATTATGATTTCCAAATACCTTTAAAGGCATGGATTTCCGGCCATCTATCATTACTTCGGTTTTACCATCTTCAATAAAATAAGTCGGTAATCTGTAAGGTTCATAGCGGAGGTCGGCACGTTTATTTTCTTCAACAAGTTTTTTTAATATTTCGTCTGATCCATTATATATCAAAACGCCGTTTGCTTCAATTTTACTAATAAATACTGCGAATTGCTCAAGATAAAAATTAAATGTTGGAAATACATTAATATGATCCCATGCAATGCCGGTAATTACAGCAATATGAGGGAATAGGAAATGAAACTTAGGCTTTTTTTCAATCACACTTGCAGGGTATTCATCGGCTTCGCATATTATGATAGGAGCATTGGTAATATTTACACTTTGATCAAATCCCTGCAGTCTTGCACCTACCAGGTAATCAAAATCTTTTTCTGCTGCTTTTAGCACATGCATTATCATAGCTGTAGTAGTAGTTTTGCCATGGCTGCCACCAACCGCTACCCTGATTTTATCTTTACCTTCCTTGTAAATATATTCAGGGAAAGAATATATTTTTATACCTAAGGTCTTAGCCTTTTCTAATTCAGGATTATCCTGTTTAGCATGCATTCCCAGGATTATTGCATCTATATCATTTGTGATCTTTTCAGGAAACCAGCCTGTTTCTGTAGGTAAAATCTTCGCTTTTCCCAGATTAGACCTGGCTGGTTCAAATATTTCATCATCACTACCGGTAACTATATACCCTTTGTATTTAAGAGATATGGCTAACTGGTGCATTACGCTTCCCCCGATTGCTATAAAATGAACGTGCATAACTGGGTTTTAGTTGCTTAAAAAGTTTCTCCTTACTTTTTAACAATAGATTGATATAATTATGTATTTTAGAATTTATTCTCTACTCATTAAGCAATAAATTTGCATAAAGCGGGTGCAAAATAGCATAACTAAATAAACATAGGATGAAAAAATTAATCTTTACTTTCTTGACGGCGTCTTTCCTTATCCTAATGTTTACATCCTGCAGCAGTAGCAGAAGAAGCCGTACCGGCTGCCCAATGTCAGCAAATATTATTCATTAACTTTCCTATACACATGAATTGGATCAACTTAACCAATGAAGAATATCTTCATCAAATAAAACTAAAATCAAACACAAAGCCTCAGGTTATCTTTAAACACAGTACACGTTGTTCTACAAGCAGCATGGCTAAAAGCCGACTTGAAAGAAGCACACAGACTAATGAAATTGATTTTTATTTTCTTGACCTGATAAAATACAGGTTGATTTCTAATAAAATAGCCGAAGAATTTAATGTTTACCACGAGTCTCCTCAAATACTGATAATTAAAAATGGCGAATGTATCTACGACGAAAGTCATTCCGGTATTGATATGCGGCTAATAATTGAACAATCAATGGCGGCATGATTTTATGAAAAAAACATTTTATATCATTTTAAGCTTAATCACATTAATCACAATTACTGCTGCTTTTACAATTGCAGATCCTCCAAAATTTAAGAACCTTAAAGTGCTGCCTAAAAATATTTCTGAAAAAGCACTTGACAGCATTATGGATCATTATTCGGCTTCGCTCGGTGTAAAATGTGGCTTTTGCCATGTTGGTAACGAGGAAAAGGATACATGGGATATGGCAAGCGATGCAAAAGGTGAAAAGCTTATTACCCGAAAGATGATGATAATGACGAATGGCATTAATGCCAGATATTTTCCACCTGAAAAAGGTTCTAAAAATCAACAGTCAATTCAAGCCGTTACATGTTATACATGCCATAAAGGTGAACCAATACCTGCATCTGCACCCCTTATACCTGATGTGAAGGAGTGATTACCTAAACTATCTTAACTAAAACTATTTTTTCTTTATTATTTTCCCCTGATAAGAATTCTGAACGGCCTTGTAAAATAATAAAGAAAATAATAAGGTAAATCTATGTATTCGATATCAACCCATTTTGGCCGGATAATATAAAAAATAAAATTTTTAAATTGCCATAATTTATACTTCATAGGTCCGATGTATTTAAGGTTAATATAAATGTATTGTGAAACCGTTCTTCTTTTACCCGCATTCATTATCAATAGGTTGTTTTGCAAATAATGGCAAAAATTATTCCCATTGTAAGTCCCGGATACTTGAGGTTGAATATTCGGATATTCCAGTACATTAAAAGAGATTTGTTTTCCGCAATGTAAATATTCGCTTAAAATAGGATCAAAATTATTTATTATAGAATGCTCTGCTTTTTTAAAGATTAATGCAAGGTCTAAAAGTGATCTTATATTAGGATAATAATCCATTAAGCCATTGCTTAATGTAATTAATGCCAGGTATTGATTTGCATTATAAGTTAACTGGTTCAAATGATCTTTACCTAAAATCTCATTGAATGTAAAGGGATATCCTTGATAGCTCCAGACTGGTTTAAAATGGAATTCAATAGCAAAATCCCTGGATTTGCCAGTCCATTTTTCAAATGTAATATCTTTAAAGTCCCGTACAAATTGTTTAGGAAATTTCTTATAAAATGCAAGCCCTTTTGAATGGTATCCCTCCTTCGTAATTATAGATATTACTTTATCAATATCAAATTCGTTGATAATAATATCGATATCTGAGAACTCTCTAAGCCCCATATTTCCATAAAAATTTTGAGTAAAATCAAGCCCTTTATAAGGCTTAGCTGAAATATTATTATCCTTTAAGAGAATAAGAATTCTATGTAGCTCTCTTTTGTTACTAAGTGCAAATGCATTAAAGTAAATACAATAATTACGCAGCTCTATCAAATTTTCCGCAATAACATCACTAAACGAGCTAAGAACATTATAAACAACTGGCCTGATGCGGTGTGCCGTAACCAGTTGATAAATTTTGTTCCAATCAATTACATTTTCCTGCAAAAACTTCTGTACAGCAGCTCTATCAGAGGTTTGCAAATAATATCGGCAACATAATATTATCAAAGCAATTTCGGTGTTATATTTTTCTTTTATACTTGTTATCCGCATTATAACTTTTGCTTTTCATACATTTTTTTAAATAAGCCCTCTTTTACTATTAATTCTTTAAAAGTGCCTTGTTCAATTATCTCTCCCTGGTGCATTGCATAGATAAAATCAGCTTTTTTAAGATTGTAAAGCCGATGCGTAATAAGAATGATGATTTTATCACTAATATTGTTTTTTAAGTTTTCAATAATATCAGATTCAGCGATAGGGTCAACATGACTGGTTGGTTCATCTAAAATTATTATTTCTGAATTTCTGTAAAGTGCCCTGGAAATAGCAAGTTTTTGCCATTGCCCGCCACTTAATTGCTCACTTTTTTTAAATAATGTACCCAACAAAGTATCATACCCCAAAGGAAAGTTTTTGATGAATCGGTCAGCGCCTGTTGCCTTAGCACTATCAATGATCCTTTCATTATTTACCACTAAATCAAGCCCGATATTTTCTGTAACAGTGGCATCATACATATTAAAATCCTGGAAAATAACACTGATCTTTTTTCTAAGTTGATTTTCGGGTATTTTATTAACCGGTACACCATAAATATTTATAGCTTCATCTTCTACATGATATAAACCGGTTAACAATTTAACCAATGTTGATTTCCCCGAGCCGTTTTCCCCAACAAGAGCAATTAGACTACCTGGTTTACAATGAAGTGAAATATTTTTTAATGCTTTTTTATTAGATCTGGGATATGAAAATGACAGTTGAGTGATATTTATTCCTTTACCGGGATTCAATAAAACTTCGCTTTTTTGTTTTTCATATTCAGGAAGGTCCAAAAATATAAACAGGTCATTTAAAAATGAACGTAACTGAAAAAGCTGTACTAATGAATCTAAAAAACTTTTAAGAGATGTTTGCAACCTTTGAAAAGCCTGAAAGTATAAAACGAAACTCCCTATGCTTAGCACTCCTGTAAATGTTTGAATTGCTATCTTAAAATAAATATAACAGATAGATACAATTTCAATTAGCTGAGCCCAAAAGCCTGCCCATGCATTCTGATAACCTATCCTCTTTTTTTCATTTGAAATTCTGCTCCTTATTTTTTTAAATTTCGATAAATAGCCCATACCAAAATCAAATACCCGAACTTCTTTTGCATATTCTAAACTTGTTAAAACCCAATTCAAAAAATTTGACTGCCTTTCCAATCCCACATTTTTCCTTTCAAGCTGATTGGTTTTATTACTGTAATGCCATTTTACAAAAGCCAATGGTAACCCGATCAATACAAAAAGAAAAAAATAATACCATTGAATAGTAATAAATAATATTGATAGTAAAACCACATTCAATCCCTGTTGAATCATTTGATTTACTGCAATGGTTAATACCGGCACTTTATACAAAGCCTGGTAT
>MWVW01000075.1_pt1 | contig 24569 bp, 18 predicted proteins | sample 1047191 | NCBI WGS metagenome assembly MWVW01 (sample SAMN06349985, study PRJNA376086) | soil metagenome | isolation source: MtG22-5 sample Antarctic (ecotone) | place: Antarctica
TGCAAATAACGGCTGTTGGATTTGACAGGCTGATACAGGATGTGAAAGTGAGTGACGGTATTGATGCAGTAGTAAATGTGAGGTTGAAGGAGAATGTAAATACTTTAGGTGAAGTAGTAGTTACTGCCTTAGGAATTACGCGGGAAAAGAAAGCGCTTGGTTATTCAGCGCAGGTAGTAAAAGGCGAAGAACTTACTGAGGCACGGGAAACCAATGTTGTTAATTCGTTGAAAGGGAAAATAGCCGGGCTACACGTAAACCCCACAACTGGCGGGCCAGGGGGATCCAGTTTTGTAATGATACGGGGAAATAGTTCCTTAACGGGTAATGGCCAACCTTTATATGTGGTAGATGGTCTTCCTATTGACAATCAAACGTTGGATGCAACCCGTTTATATGATAGAAGAGATTATGGCGATGGGATCAATAATATCAACCCTGATGATATTGAAAGTATTACAGTTCTAAAGGGACCTGCCGCAGCTTCTTTATACGGAGCCAGAGGGGCCAACGGTGTAATATTGCTGACTACTAAAAAAGGGAAAAAAAGAAAAGGAATCGGTGTAGATTTTAATTCCAATGCTACTTTTGAAACCCCGAATGACATCCCTAAATTTCAAACCACCTGGGGAGGTGGGTTTGAAGATGGGTATGCTTACCTGAGTCCTGTAGGAGATGCCTATCGATGGCCCAGTTGGTTGAATACTGAATGGGGGGGTAAGTATGATGGCAGAAAACTGATCTTTCAGGCGTTTCCTGAATTGGGTCCTGTTCCTTATACCGCACAACCTTCAGATAACATTAAGAAATTTTACCAGACGGGTTCAACTATAACCAACACAATCGGACTATCGGGCGGTGATGAAAAGACGTCCTACAGATTTTCCCTGTCTGATTTGCGGAACGATGGGATTGTTCCCACAAACAAGTTGGATAGGCAAACAATTAATTTAAGAATATCATCTAAAGTAACGGAGCGTTTATCTGTTGACGCTAAAATCAACTACATCAGGCAACATGGTATAAACCGGCCTGAAAATAATCTCAGTTTTGCCAGCCCGGCATCAAATTTAAATGTAATGCCGAGAGTGGTGAATTTAGAGTGGTTGAAAAATTATAAAAGGGATAACGGAACCCAGATTCACTTTAAAAATGGCAACCCTTATAATCCCTATTGGATAATCAATGAATTGCTCAATAATGATAGCAGGGAGCGGCTTATTGGCTTTATTTCTGCTAAATACAAGTTTAGCGATTGGCTTAGTTTACAAGCCAGAACAGGAACTGACTTCTATACAGATGTAAGATTTTCCCGCATTGGAACGAATACTCCTTTTCAAACCCAGGGAGGTGTAGAAAACAATGTATTTAATGTAAAAGAAGAGAACAGTGATGTTTTACTCACTGCATCCGGTAAATTGTCTAAAAGTTTCAATGGGTCTTTTTCGGCAGGCGCTAACCATTTAAACCGCAGGCAGGAACTGGTTGGGGTAAGAGGCGATGGATTAAACATGCCCGGTCTTTATCAAATCAGTAATGCACGACGTGTAGTTCCAAGAAATGAACTGATCAGAAAGCAAATGAATTCTGGTTATTTTATGGGACAATTGGAATATAAGAATTTCCTCTTCCTCGATATAACCGGCAGAAATGACTGGTCTTCAACTTTAGGGTCCAGCAACCGTTCTTTCTTTTATCCATCCGTAAGTTCAAGCTTCGTTTTTACTGATGCTTTTGCACTGAATCCGAAAATTTTATCTTTCGGCAAGTTGCGTGCTTCTTATGCAGAAGCAGGTAACGATGCAAGTCCATATCAAACTAAGGAGGGATATGATGTGAATAGTAGTACTACATTTAATGGACAACCCTTTGCAAATATTAAGACAGATATCCCTTTATTGAATCTTAAAAATGAATTAACCCGCACCTATGAATTTGGTACCGAGCTGAGATTTTTTAATAATAGGTTAGGGCTTGATTTCACCTATTATAATTCCTCTACTACTAATCAGATATTTCCGGTAGAGATTTCTGCAGCAACAGGTTTTTCTACCCGGCTTATTAACGCAGGTGAAATAAAAAACACAGGAATTGAATTGCTTTTAAATGGAACTCCCGTAAAAACCAGCAATTTTAAATGGGATATAACGCTTAATTTATCCAAAAACAAATCAAAGGTACTTTCTCTGGCTCCCGGAATTTCTGCCATTACACTGTTAGATCCTGATGGAGTAGGAAGAATAGAAGCAAGGGTTGGGGAGGCTTATGGAAATATTGTTGGCTTCCCTTATTTGAGAAACGCAAACGGTGATATTTTGTTGGATCAGAATGGTGTTTGGCAGAAGGGTACTCAAACGGTTATTTTGGGTAATATTCAGCCTGATTTTCTTGCAGGTTTAACAAACTCATTTTCCTTTAAGGGATTTGAATTAAGCGCATTAGTTGATGTAAGAAAAGGCGGTCAGGTAGTTTCATGGACAAAATATGACCAGTACAGAAGAGGTACGTCAAAACTTACTGAGGATAGGGGGACAAACATGATAGCAAACGGAGTAATTGAGTCTAGCCCCGGCAATTTCGTTAAAAGTAATAAACTACTAATAGCTCAGAATTTTTATGCGCAGAGAGGTTGGGGAAATATTGGAGAAGAGTTTGTTCTTAAGGCCGATTATGTGGCTTTACGGGAAGTAACACTTGGCTATAACCTGGGGCGCTTATTTCAGAAAAATACTTTTCTCAATGCCGCTAAGTTTTCTATTGTTGGAAGAAATTTAGGTTACCTGTACAGGGATCCACAATTTAAGACGATGGGCATAAGTCCTGAAAGAGCATTCAATAGCTCAACAGCCGCACAGGGATTTGAAGCCAGGGGTATCCCTACCACTCGTAGCCTTGGTTTTAATTTGTCCTTTTCTTTTTAATTACTAATTAAATTAATACAAGTAATATGAAATCATTTACAAAATTCACACTGTTTGCCGGGGCTGCCATTGTACTTTTCTTTGGCGCCGCTTGTACGAAAAAATTCGATAAATTAAATACGGATCCGGCGCTGGTTACAAAAGATATCATTAATCCTTCTTTTCTTTTTACGGCAGTTTTGAAAAATTCAATATTTAGCACTTACAGTGGCGGAATTATTTCCGAATATGCCGGCTATCTTTCCAATATAGCATCCGGAACTATTTTGCAGGATAGAAATTGGTCGGAGCCATTTAGGACACAGTACAGAAGCTACCTGATTAATACCGCCGAAATAATTCGCCTGACCTCAGGTACTCCACGGTTGAGTAATGAGAATGCTGTAGCCAGGATATGGAGAGTGTGGCTATATCATCAGCTAACGGATGCTTATGGTGATATTCCGTATACTGAAGCTTTGAAGAACGTTGCTGAGGTAATAAACCAACCCAAGTATGATACCCAGGAAGCGATATATAAGGATATGCTCAAAGAATTGAAAGAAGCGGCTGCCCAATTAAATACCGATCCTTCATTAGCCTCTTTTGGCAATGCGGATATTTTGTTCGGGGGAAATGTTGATAAATGGAAAAGATTTGCCAATTCATTACGCCTGAGATTAGCCATTCGTGTACGGTATGCAGATGCAGCCCTTGCTCAACAGCATATAACCGAAGTAATAACTGCGCCTTTAATTGATGCCAATTCCCTGAATGCTAAGTTAACAACAATTGATGGAGATGACGTCAATAACCGTAACCCATTCTATAACACAATTGTGGTCGGAGGCGTGGACGTTTTTTTCATTTCTCTTACTGTAACAGAGAATCTTAAGAATTTAAGTGACCCCAGACTATCCGTTTTTGCATTACCGGCATCCGACGGAGTTTCTGGTTACAGGGGGCGCCCCATTGCTTTATTTGGCGACGAAAAGCTTCCGTACACGACTGAAAAAATTGCGCGATTTCCAATATATTTAAAGGCGGCGGTATATCCAATCATAATAATGAATGCCGCGGAAGTATATTTTTTAAGAGCCGAAGCCGCATTGGCGGGTTTGTCATCTGAAAACCCTCAACAAATGTTTATCAAAGGAATTCAGGCGTCTTTAGAACAGTACAATATCGCTCCGGCAGCAATAACTAATTATTTAAATTCCGCTTCAGGCACTTTGGCCGGGACAAATGAGCAAAAATTAGAGCAAATAATTATTCAAAAATTTCTTGCAAATTATTTTGAGGGATATGAAGGATGGGCTGAATTTAGGAGAACGGGTTATCCAAAAATTTGGACTGGGAGTGATAAAGGAAGTACAAATGGAGCAATCCCGAGAAGGTTGACATATCCTCAGGATGAATATGCAAAGAATGAGAGTAACGTAACAGAAGCGGTAAACCGTCTTAATGGAGGAGACAAACTATTAAGTAGAATATGGTGGGATAAAAAACCAGGATTACCCCTTCCTCATCCCAAACAAGGTCAGTTTCCTCCCGGTCTTTGATTCGGGTTGGATGCATATAATTTCAATGAGGAGATTTCATTATCCTCAAAATGAATCTTTAGTTAATAGTACAAATTATCAGGAAGCAGTTAGTAGAATGGGGGGAACTGAAAGTGTTTTGAAGAGAGTGTGGTGGGATGCTAACCCCAATTCGCCGCGCCAACATCCGGGCACAGTGGAAACCAGAGCTACTCCCTGGTAATAAACCATCCCTATCCTTTGCAAATAAATGTTTTCTCATAAGCAAGCAGTATAGATGATAAGGGGTGTCCATTAGGAGCACCCTTATTTTAATATTCTGAATTGAAGAGTAATAGTAACCAGCAGATTCTTAACAAATGAAAACAAAATTGTGCATTCTTTGCTTGTTAGCAGCCTTGCTGTTTTGCTGTTCAAAGAAAAAAAACACTGCAAATGCAGCCTGTAATCCACCGGCTGGTTTAGCATCATCTGCAATCACCGCTTCCAGTGCATCGGTCAGTTGGTCTGCAGTAAGCGGTTCAACTTCTTATGATGTTGATTATAAAACATCTGCCTCCTCTGCATGGATCAATGCTGCAACCGGAACTACTGCTACATCCGCTAACCTGGGTAGTTTATCTTCATCAATCACTTTTTTCCAACTACCTTCATCCCGAAAGCTTTTAGAACTTCTACCGCCAATTGCAGCATTCTGAACCACAACATCATTATTGAAGAACTGAGGAATCATCATCATCCATCCCCGCTGAGGGAAATTATCACCGCCATATTTCTTTGAAAGCTCCTCTACATTCACATTCGCCATTGTAGAATCTCCAATAGAAAAAACTCTAACTTTTCTTTTTTCAAGTGTTAAACCGAGTAAGAAAATGGCAATTACAAATAAGATGGTCTTTATAGCAAATAGCTTATTCCTATTGAGGTATTCCTTTTTATTCATGAGTTTAGTTATCATTGATTGTGTATGATGTTCTGCAATTGGCGGTAGAAGTTCTAAAAGCTTTCGGGATGAAGGTAGTTGGAAAAAAGTGATTGATGAAGTGCAGCCTGGAGATTATGTGTTTATTCAATTTGGACACAATGATGAACAGCCCGAGCCAGAAAGACATACTGAATCCCGGGTAGGGTTTCGTCAAAATCTTATTAATTACATTGAAGAAATAAAAGGGAAAGGAGCTTGGCCGGTTTTGTTTACTGCCATACCGCGAAGGCAATTTGACAGTGCAGGCGTACTCCAGGATACTCACGGAGATTATATAACAGTTGTCCGGGAAATAGCAATGGAGAAAAATGTTTCCATGGTTGATTTAAACAAGAAGTTTAGCGAAGTGCTTCAACGAATAGGGCCGAAAGACTCAAAAAAATTGTTTGTATATATAGAACCCGGTAAGTTCCAACAGTTACCTGAAGGTAAAAAAGATGATAACCATTTATCATTGTATGGAGCCAAAAAAGTTGCTGCACTGGCTGTTCAGGGTATAAAAGAATTGAATCTTAGGTTAGTTAAATATCTAAAATAATATCACCTGATATTATATGAACCTCTTGATTTGTGTGAAGTACTGAAGACAGAAGTGAGTAAGGAATTCTCTGAGTTATTGTTGATATGCAAGGATCACAATAAATTCAAATAGTATTATTACAATACTCCGGTAAAAATTTAAACTCTGCTAAAAAAACAATTTGATATAATGATGAAAAATCTGAAATTTTTAAGAGAAAATTCCTTTAAGGGAATTTACATTTTAACCGTACTTCTTTTATTTGGATTAAAAATTTTCGCACAAAATCAGACAATCCCAGGTAAAGTGGTTTTACCTTATCCTACTATCATTAACCTTGCAGTTGAATGGAATATTGAGGGAGATGACAATCAAAATGGAATTGTATTGGTGCAGTTCCGGGAGAAAGGCCATGCAGAATGGAGACAGGGAATGACATTGCGTAGAATACCTGCCGGAGAGAATCTCACTGCCCTGACGCTTTCAAGGAAGACACCCGGGTTTACCGGATTCGACTGGGTGAACAAACATTCAGGCAGTATTTTTGATTTAAAGCCTGACACCGAATATGAGATTAAACTCAAATTGGAAGATCCGGATGGAGGATCAGCAGAAAAAATCGTGAGGGCCCGCACCAGGCCGGTTCCGCAAATTGACAATCATGCAGAAATTATTGAAATACAACCTGGCAAGTACGATACGCTACATACTAAGAGCGGTACTGCAGGCAAACCTGTAGTTTACCGGTGCAGCAAAGGAAAGGCTACTTTTAAGTTTATTGATATTCAAAACAAACAATGGGTATTCATTGATGGACTTGACGTTAAAAACCTAACTTCTGAAGGAATAGGTATTTGTTTAAATGGCGCTGAGAATTGTGTAGTCCGCAATTGCACTATTAATTCTGTTTGGGGTATTGTAGCCTACCTGCCAGGCGCAACCAATTGTTACTTTAGCGACAATGTAATTACTGGTATATCTGAGTGGACCGAAGAAGCCATGGGAGCGGATGGTAAAAATATCGGTGAGGGCATTGAGATTACCGGCCCCGGGAATGTAATATGTTATAACAAGGTTACTGGTTTCAGGGATTGTATTTCCTTAATGGAAGACGAATATGTAATAAATCAGGTATGCAATGATATTTATAATAATGATATTTATAAAGGAGCCGATGATGGCATCGAGGCCGATTTCTGTTTTTCCAATTGCCGGATATTCCGGAACCGGTTAACCAATTGTTTCGTAGGACTCAGTTCTCAACCGGGGCTGGGAGGGCCTGATTATTTTGTTCGGAATGTTATGTATAATGTGGTTCATGCGGCTTTTAAATTGAAGCGGTTCAGTCAGGGCGATGTGGTTTTGCATAATACTGTGATTAAAGTTGGGACAGGGTTGGGTGGCAACTCTAAAATGGACTATGCTTATTTCAGGAATAACCTTGCTATTGGCGGACCGACAGGCGGAGTTAATTGGGGTGGAGGTGATTATGGTGGTGCAGGAAATCCCTACGCTGCCGATATCATTGATCATGGAAATCATAGCAGTTTTGATTATGACGCGGTGGGAGTATTTGGAACTCCATATCTTGCTATGATTGGAGGAAAACCATTTTCTGATGTAGAGAAACATGGTGTTGAACAGATTAAACTGGAGAATACATTTAATAAAGTTGAATTTCCAAATCCACCAATTCCCGAGCGAAAAGTTCCTGATCTGAGGCTAAAACCTGGTAGCAAAGCAATAGATGCAGCAATGCTTATTCCTAATATTAATGACGATTTTAAAGGGAAAGCCCCTGATTGTGGCGCCTATGAGTTAGACCAGGAGCTTCCTCACTATGGGCCTCGTACTATGATGCCATTTCATGAAGTAAAAGTAAATAACCCGGTATTTATTGCTAATACAGCCTTTTTATCATTCGAAGATTTATCCTCTCCCAAATTTGAAGCGCTAAAGGAAAAGTATCAGTTAGACACTATTTTTCATGGTGAAAAAGATGAATTGAAAAGGATTTTGTTAATGAGGAATTGGATCAGGAAAATAATAACGATTAGTGATTTTGAAGATTCATATCCTGGAAATAATTGTGCAGAGGGTATTCTTGATGAAGCATTAAAAGGCCAGGGCTTTCATTGTGCGCATTTTTCGGTTGTTCAGAATGCTATCATGAATGCTTATGGATATGTTACAAGATGTATTGGGGCCGGGCCGGGAGAAGCAAATGCTCCTTACCAGCATCATGGTATTAACGAAATCTGGCTGAACAGTTATAATAAGTGGTTTTTGTCAGACGCTAAATACAACCATCACTTTGAAAGAAATGGGATTCCATTATCAGCATTGGAAATCCGGGACGAATATTTAAAAAACAAAGCTGCAGATTTAGTCTTAGTAAAAGGTACTGATAAAATACCAATTGAGTATGATATGCGGGCCAATGAGAAAGGAGAAATGAAAAAAGTGAGCAAAGAGACATTTGCACAAACGTATACCTGGGTAAGTTGGCCTAAGCATAACGATAAATACACCAATTGGCCCAATGATAGTAATGATTTGATTATGTACGATGATGAGTATTTCAAAAATCATACCTGGCTAAGAGACGGGAAACCGCATTGGGCATATAATACTGAATACCTGAATTTGATTTCGGATCGGAAAAAAATAGAATGGACACCTAACACAATTTCAACAATTGTTAAAATTGATGGCAACAAGGCGAAAATTGAGCTAAACTCAAATACACCGAATTTAAAAACATACCAGATGAAAGAGTTGCCGGGTGAAGGTTGGAAAGATATATCCGATTTTATAGAAGTTGAATTAAAACGGGATAAAAACGAAATGGCGTTTCGGGCTATCAATCTTGCAGGCGTTACCGGTACAGAATATAAGGTGATTATTGAAAGATAAATTTTATCGGTCACAATGTTGGATACAATAAAACTGTAGTAGTTACCTGTTTTAATTCCCGAATCATTTCTTTATAGTTTAAGAAAGCCTATCGTCCGGTTTTCATCTTTTTTTATTTTTTAAATAAAATTTTATGCATAAGGAAAAATTACGAAGTCGAAAAACTCTGTTATTTGTATTAACACTAATTTATTTTGTTCCCTCTTTCTGCTTCGCACAGGAACTTTCTCAGCCCACTTACCAGGTTATTGAGCAACTGGATGTTCAAGTACCCATGCGGGATGGGATCAGACTTTCTACAAACATTTACCGCCCTGATTCGCCAGGTAAGTTTCCTGTACTGCTCTTGCGCACCCCTTATGGAAATAATGAAAAAGGTAACCAGGGAGAATATTTTTACGTTCAGCATGGATATGTTGTCGTCGTTCAGGATGTAAGGGGCAGGTATGAATCCGAGGGTATGTTTGATGCATTTCAATCTGAAGGGCCAGACGGGTTTGATACGCAGGAATGGATTGGAAAGCAGCCCTGGTGTAATGAGAAAATTGGAACCTTTGGAGGCTCTTACGAAGGTGTAACACAATGGCTTCCCGCGGCTTTTCAAAGCAGGTATTTGAAAGCTATGTTTACAGCTAAAACATTTTCAGACCTCCATAGTGAAGTGTATAAAGGAGGAGCTTTTCGGATTTTGCGATTTTTCCCCTGGAGTTTTAGTATGTCGAAACCTGAAATCATAGATCAGTCCTATATTGACAACAAAAAGGATAGCCTTTTTAGAAGCATCCCCTTAGTTGACTTTGATAAATTACTTGGATGGAAAATTCCTTTTCTAAGGGATCGGATGGCCCACCCTCAAAATGATCAATACTGGTCCGGAACCCAGGTAAAAGATGCTGCAAAAATAAGAACCGCGGTTTACAATTTAGGTGGCTGGTTTGACAGTTTCCAGCAAGGCACATTTCAGAACTTTATTAAAATGACGGCACCTTCCATTGACCCGGAAATCCGGTTACGCCAAAAACTTATTGTTGGTCCATGGCGGCATGGTTCGGAAGCACGCAAAACCGGAGATTTGGATTTTGGAGAATCAGCTAATCTTAGTGATTCCAATTCCAGGGAACTCCAGCTTCGCTGGTTCGATAATCAGCTCAAAGGGCTTCATAACGGTATTATGGAGGAACCACCAGTCAAAATTTTTGTAATGGGAAAAAATATATGGCGGTTTGAGAACGAATGGCCCCTGGCCCGCACAAAATATACAAAGTATTATTTTCATAGTAGCGGGAAAGCCAATACCGCTAGCGGAAATGGCGTACTGGAGATTACAATGCAAAAAAATAATTTCACTGATACTTTTAGATATGATCCGTCAGACCCCGTACCTACTATTGGAAATCTCGAACCAGTGGATCAGCGCAAAGCAGAAGCAAGGGAGGATGTTCTGGTATATTCTACTGATGTATTAAAAAAAGACATTGAAGTAACAGGTCCCATTACTGTAGAACTCTATGCATCAAGTTCAGCAGTAAACACTGATTTTACAGGAAAACTGGTGGATGTTTACCCTGATGGGCGGGCTATCGTTTTATGCCAGGGTATTATTCGGGCAAGCTTTCGGGATACTAATGCTACCCCATCCTTTATACAACCGGGAAAAATATATAAATACAATATCAATGTTTGGGCCACTAGTAACGTGTTCAAAAGCGGGCACAGGATTAGAGTTGAGATTTCAAGCAGCAATTTTCCGATGTATGATAGAAATTTGAATTCTGCAATTATTCCTGCTCTTGGCACAAGTTATGTAAAAGCAAAACAGACAATATACCATAACAAGGAATATCCTTCTTGCATCATACTTCCTATAATTGATTAATCGTGCCCTCGTTAAATTTTACATTTTTCTTTTTAAAAACATTTCTTAAATACACTAAATTTAAATTAACATGACACAGAAAAATCAGTTTTCCGGATGGATCATTTTCACGCTATTTCTTTCGTTTTTAATTACAGGACAAGCCTGTAATCAAAAGAAAACAGTAAAATCAGCATACTGCACTAAAGAAGATTTTAAAAGTATGCCAAAAATAGATATTCACTGCCACGTTGAGTCTGAACGCCCTGATTTTATGGAACAGGCCGTTGAAGATAATTTCAAGATATTAACTATAAATACTGATGGACCAGAAATAACGATAGAAGAACAACAAAGGCTCGCTAATTTTCAACGTAAAGCGTTTCCCGGCCGTATAGCTTATCTGGCCGCGTTTTCGATGGAAGGATGGGACAATGATGACTGGCAGAAAAAAACCATTGATTATCTTGAAGAATCCTTTAAAAATGGGGCAATAGGAATAAAAATCTGGAAAAGTATTGGAATGGTAGTTAAAGACAAAGACGGCAAATTTGTAATGATTGATAATCCTAAATTTGATCCAATCTTTGATTATCTTGAAAAAAAAGGCATGCCGGTATGCGGCCATTTAGGGGAACCTAAAAATTGCTGGTTACCAATAGAAAAAATGACCGTAAATAATGACAAAAAATATTTCAAGGAGCATCCTGAATATCATATGTATTTACATCCTGAGTTTCCATCTTATGAAGAGCAGATAAATGCCAGGGATCGTATGCTTCAAAAACACCCTGACTTACATTTTATGGGTGCCCATCTGGGTAGTATGGAATGGAGTGTTGATGAGCTTGCGAAACATTTTGACAGGTTTCCTGATATGACCGTAGATATGGCTGCCCGTACCTGCCATTTGCAGCAGCAGGCTCAGGCAGATTGGCAAAAAGTTCACGATTTTTTTATCAAATACCAGGACAGGATAATATACGGTACTGATTTGGGCGATTATCATGGAAGCGGGAAAGATGCAAAAGAAATGAAAGAAAAAACCCATACAGTATGGGAACGCGACTGGAAGTTCCTGACAACTGATGAAACCATGACATCATGGGAAGTAGATGGCGGGTTTAAAGGGCTAAAACTTCCGAAGGAAGTAATAGAAAAAATATATTACAAAAATGCCGAAAAATTATTTCCATGGATCTGACTATGGGAGGGAAGCCTCACTAATAATCTCCGGTTAACTTTCAATAAGCCTTCATTTTAGTACAACATCACTTGCAGAACCTAATATTTAATAAAAATATAGACAATGGATAATATTGACTATGCGGAACTTTATCGTACTGATCTCCTGAATAATGTTATTCCTTTTTGGTTGAAAAATTCCGGAGATAAAGAATTTGGAGGATACCTTACCTGTCTGGACAGGCAAGGAAAAGTATATGATACCGATAAATTCATCTGGCTGCAATGCAGGCAGGTATGGTGTTTCTCCATGCTTTACAACAAAGTTGAAAAAAATGAGCAATGGCTGGATTTTGCCATCCATGGCGCTGAGTTCCTGAAAAAGCATGGAAGAGATCCTGAGGGGAACTGGTATTTTTCACTCACCCGTGAAGGGCAGCCTCTGGTTCAGCCATACAATATTTTTTCGGATTGTTTTGCTGCAATGGGCTTTGGTCAGTTATACCAGGCTACCGGCAATAGGGAATATGGTGCAATTGCTTTACAAACATTCCAGAACATCCTGAGCAGGCAGGATAACCCAAAAGGAAAATACAGCAAAGCCTATCCGGATACCCGGCCGTTGCAAAGCTTTTCGATGCCTATGATCCTTTGCAATCTGGTATTGGAAATCGAGCACCTGCTTGATCCGGCAACAGTAAAGAGCACCATTGAAAAAGGAATTCATGCGGTGATGGACGTATTTTATCAGCCTCAATACGGTCTTATTCTGGAACATGTAACTCCTTCAGGAGAATTTTCTGATTCTTTTGAAGGCCGGCTAATCAATCCAGGCCATGGATTGGAGGCTATGTGGTTTATTATGGAGCTGGCTGTCCGCACGGATGACAAGGCGCTTATCAACAAGGCAAAAGATATTTCGTTGAATATACTGGAATATGGATGGGACAACGAACACGATGGTATTTTTTATTTCCGCGATATAAAAGGATATCCACCACAACAATTGGAATGGGATCAGAAACTGTGGTGGGTGCATGTAGAAGCGCTGGTATGTATGCTGAAAGGGTATTTTCTTACCGGCGATGAAAGATGCTGGAAATGGTTTGAAAAAATTCACCGCTATACCTGGGATCGTTTTCCGGATAAAGAGTATGGCGAATGGTTTGGCTATTTAAACAGGCAGGGAGAAGTTCTGCTTCCTTTGAAAGGTGGTAAATGGAAAGGGTGCTTTCATATTCCCCGTTCACTTTTCCAATGCTGGAAAACGCTGGAAGGAATTGCAGAAAAATCAATCAACCAACAAGTAAATTAATTCTTAATGGCTAATATTTCTGCTCAAAACCCAATACACAACCTATCCGGGAATGATGTTAAGAAGTCGTACACACCTGCGCTGATTTCTCTGGGCATGTTGTATTTTATGATGGGGTTCATCACCTGCCTGAACGACACCCTTGTCCCTTTTTTTAAGAAAGGATTTTACTTGTCTTATGCGGAATCCTCCTTAGTGCAGTTTTATTTTTTCCTTACTTACGGGCTCATGTCCATACCGGCCGGTAAAATCGTAGAAAAAGCAGGCTACCAAAGGGGAATGGTTCTTGGATTTTCCATTGCTGCTATTGGCGCATTGCTATTTTTCCCGGCTTCTGTTTTCCACCAGTATTATTTATTTCTTAGCAGCCTTGTTCATATTGGCAATGGGCATCGTTTTACTGCAGGTGGCTGCCAATCCTTATATTATCTTACTCGGTTCGCCTAAGACGGCTTCATCAAGGATGACGCTGATACAGGGTGTTGGTTCAATAGGCACTACCGTTGCACCATTGTTTGGCGCCTATTTTATTCTGTCACGCTTGCAAGAGTCCGCTGCACCCAGTGAATCAGTAAGATTTCCGTACCTGGGTATTGCCGGTTTGTTGTTACTGATTGCCTTGATTGTTTTTTTCTTAAAACTCCCGCATGTAAAAGCCGTTGATGAAGCAGGAACGAAAGTATTTGCACGCAGTAAGGGAATTCTTTCTTTCCGCAACCTGAACTTTGGCATGATAGGCATCTTTGCCTATGTAGGGGCGGAGGTATCTATTGGAACATTTTTAACGAATTACATTTCCGATACCTTAAACATTCATGAAAAATCTGCTAACAATTTTGTCGCTTGCTACTGGGGGTGGTATGCTGCTGTGCCGCCTTTTAGGATCTTTCCTTTTAAGATATATAAAACCTTCTCTCATATTGGCATCGGGAGCTGTGCTTGCTATTATATTCATACTGGCTTCCATTAATACAAGTGGTTATATAGCAGTATGGTTTATGATAGCAGTCGGGCTGTGTAATTCAGTAATGTTTGCCATTATATTTTCCCTTGCAGTAAGTGGATTGGGTAAATATACAACACAGGCTTCTGGTTTGTTATCAACAGCTATTGTAGGTGGGGCGGTCATTTCTTTTCTGGTAGGAGTTTTAAAGGATCATGCTACCTGGTACGTGGCATTTATGATTCCCATTGCCTGCTATTTGTATCTTCTTTTTTATGGAATGAATGGTTACAAACCAAATTCAATAAGCAAAACATAAAACTGAAGACGAACAAAATCGATATAGGCTGTAATAATTTTTAAAAAAATTCCCTGATCGTATCAACTATGTAAAGCAACTACAGGTAAACCAGAATAAAAAATATTCAGCATGACTGCACCCAATGAAAATTCAAAAAGATTTCTTGAAAGAAAAAAACAATTTTAAAATGTCTTCAAATCATTATGATGTAATTGTAATAGGAGTAGGCTCTATGGGAGCAGCAGCATGCTGGTACCTGGCCAATCGTGATTATAAAGTATTGGGTCTTGAGCAATTTGATATTCCACATGAGCAAGGTTCGCATGCAGGGCAGAGCCGCATTATCCGCAAAGCCTATTTTGAACACAGCGATTATGTGCCCTTGTTGGAAAGAGCCTATCATAACTGGAAAGAACTGGAGAATATAACTTCATCACAGGTATATTACAAAACCGGTCTCATTTTATTTTGGCAGCCCTGATGCTAAACTGATAAAGGGTACACGCAAAGCAGCACAGCAATATAATATCCCTTTGGATATACTAACGCATGAAGCAGTGAATGTCCTCTATCCCATGATTTATTGCCCTCCTCATTTCCAGGTTTTATTTGAGCCGGATGCGGGTTTCGTTACTCCTGAAAAAGCTATTGCATTATATACCTCCGATGCAATACAGCATAATGCAGATATAAGGGGGAGAGAAAAAATAGTAGAATGGAAAAAAGAAGGTTCCGGCATGACTATGATTACAAACAGAGACACCTACCAGGCTGACCGTTTAATTATTTGTGCAGGCGCCTGGACAGGCAAGATCATTCCTTCCATACCTGCTACATTAAAAGTTACCAAACAAATTGTGGGCTGGATGAAACCCCGTCCGAACGGGTCATCCGGGCGGGCAAAAAACTGGAATGATTTTTCATTGGGCAATTTTCCCTGTTGGTTCCTGAGGGATGATGATGGAAATATGTTCTATGGCTTTCCCATACTTCCTGCAAGAGATTTTGGAGGTCCCGTTGGTTTAAAACTTGCATTGCATAAACGTGGCGTTGAAGTTGATCCTGATAATGTTGACAGAAACATACAGCAGGCGGATGAAGAAATACTAAGCAATATTCTTAAGAAATATATGCCTGACGCAGCAGGCAATGCACTTACACTGAAGAGTTGTTTATATAACAATAGTGAAGATGAAGATTTCATTATTGATCACCTGCCAGGTTATGATAGTAAGGTTACAATAGCTTCCGGTTTTAGTGGTCATGGCTTTAAATTCGCTTCAGTAATCGGCGAGATACTTGCTGATTTAGCAGTAAAAGGTGAAACAGATTTACCCATTGAATTTTTAAGATTGAGAGGTTTGCTAATAACCTATAAGTGGTTTATTTTAATTCAGGCAGTTGGCACTTCAGTAATGAATGAAAATGATTACGGAAGCTCCGGCATAGTGATGAGTAGAATTGATGCAGTATAAGTGTCTTTACTTTTTATCACGGTAAAATAAAGCTTCGCTAAATCTTGTATTAATCAAAGTCCACGATTTGAAATAAATAAAAAGCTCTTAGGAAATATTTACAAGATTTAAAAATTATCCTGAATGGGTCAATTAATTGCTACTGAATTTATCAATACTTCAATTAATGAAGATGATATTTCAACCAGAATTCTCATGAGGTTTAGTAACACCAATTTATGAAACGGCCTTGCAAAGAGCTTTTTATAAATTTAAGAACTCTCTTTTCGTTACCCAAAGAATTTAATTCTTTTTGAGGAATATAGGGAACCTTCAGCAACGTTAACTGTGATCAGGATAAGAATTGTTTATATCCAGGTACTGAAGAAATTGCTGCCAAACCACTGAAATCATTTATCCCAAACCCATCTACAACAAAAAAATCATTTGAATTTTGCAACTCAAATGGTTCATTTATCATTTACAGGAAGGCTCTATTTCATGCCAGGCCCTTTCACTGAATGTCCCAGCACAACTAAAGAGATATTTACCCGAACTCAGGACCACAAATCAAATAGTGTTTGCCAATTTCTCCTGGAAAATGATTTTTATCTTTGTACATTCTTACAAAGTGGCGTTGTTTAATAAACCCAACTGAGTTTAACCAGTTAATTAAATCTTCTTTATCATACAAAACATCAACAACTATAGCCTGGTTGCTAAGACTTTCCAGTGCTTTCGAAATAAGGATTTTAGCGTCAATAGTTAATAACGCAACGAGAGGTCCAATTTGATGATATTTGTTTCCATCTCTTCCAAGTACAAATCCCGCAATCTTGTTATCCCGTTTCAATAACCATCCCTTACCCGGATATTGGTTTATAAGTAATTCAATAAGCTGGCTTCTGTTGGCGCCAAAAATAAATTCATCAAAGGCTACAATTTCCGGGATATGTTTTAATTCAATGGGTTCAGGTATTATGTCATATTCATCTGCGGGGAAATTTTTTATGGATGGGTTTACCATTCTGGCAATGAAGTATTCATTTTTAAATCCAAACTTTTGGTAAACCGGTTGGCCTGCAGGAGTGGCATCGAGCTTGATTGATTTGCAGTATTGTAATTTTTTAAAAATATTTTCAAGAAGCGATTTGCTTACTCCCTGTCCCCGGTATTCTTTATCCACCAGTACCATTCCTATCCATGCAACCTTATTTAAGTAATTAATGGCAGTAGTGGTCCCGATAATTTTTTTACCGCTTTCAGCAAGCAAACAAATATTTTCCGGATTTTCAATTAAAAGTTTCCAATCGCTTTCCGTTTGGTTCCAGCCTTCGGCTGTTGATAACCTTATGCCTCCACTAATGTCACTCAATTGTATATGCCTTATTATGAAATCTGCTTTTCTCATTTATACGTTTGTTTCCAGGTGTGCGGACTATAGAACAAACCTGTTCCCAAAACTTTTGCATAATTATCACTCAATACTATAAATTCTTTTTGCTGCAATTAAATCTTTTTCTGCTTTTTCCCGGGAAGCAGGGAAACTGCTATAGTGCCAATCAATGCAAGTATTATCAAAGAAGAAAATCCATATACATAGCTGCCGCTTCTATCACGAAGCCAGGCGGCAAGCATAGGGCCGAATGCTTCACCTAATCCATCGGCAGAAATTATAATTCCCATAACCCGTCCCATTACCTTCACACCAAATAGTTCGGCTGCCATTAATGGAATAATCATATAATCGCCACCTAATGCTATCCCGAAAATAAATGCAAACAGATACATGACCCATTTTGTGTCGGCTGCAAAAAGCAAGGGTATGGAAATGGCTACCAGCGCATAGATCAAAATCATTACATATTTCTTTTGTATTTTATCTGCCAGCCATCCCATTAAGAGGCGACCGATTATACTTGCACCAAGAACTATTGATAATACATTGGCGGCCTCCTGTTGCGTATATTTTAAATCGATACTTATGAATAATTTTAAATTCTGGCCTGTACCCGCTACTGCCCCGATGGAACACATACTGCCAATCATCAAAAGATAAAATGGCCAGCGTTTTAATAAATTACTGAATGGCACTTTGGATTGCTCCTGTTTTATTGGTACAGTGGCACCATCAGGATTTTCTTTAACAAACCACGCCATTGGGAATGCAACGGCTATCATGAGAATGCCTAAACTCATCAATCCGCCCCGCCATCCAAAATTCATATTAAGCGCCTTGGCTATCTGCGGAACAAGCATGCCTCCAATGCCAATGCCGAGGTAAGCAATCCCCATCACCTTACCGCGGGATTTATTAAACCATCGGGAGATTAAAACCTGGTTGGGTAACGGCCCCCCGAACAAATATCCCAGCGCATTAAACAAATAAAACAGGTAAAATTGCCAGAGTGTGGTCATCACACTCAGTCCAATTAAGGCGAAGCCACCCATGACAATACCGGTAAGCATTAGCCGCCGGGGACCATACCTGTCTATAAACCATCCTGCAATAAACCCGAATACCGGCCCTATAATAACTTTGCCAAATGCGCTGCCGGAAGTAACGGTAGCCCGTGTCCATCCAAATTCCTTTATCCAGAAATCATAGAAAAAAGGTAACCCATAAAACATAATTCCAACCAATGAGAATAAACTAAGGAAAGCTGTTGCTCCTACCTGGAATTGTTTTTTATTTATTTTTTCTTCCTGCATGCCTGCTTTTTGGTTTCTATATTGTGCAATGTGAGTGATGGGTTTATTTTATTCATATAATTAACCTAAGCCCAAAACATACTACATCCGTTACTTATTTTGCTCTACATTTTTAGCACTTCTTAACTTATATATTTTACCATCTGCTTTGGTTAATATATATAATTCTCCCTTCTTATCCATGCCAAATCTCATCTCAACCCGGTTATTGCCGCAAAGCTGGGAAAGCGTGGTAGGTACACCGTTCATTGAGATGTTCCATTTTTTAATAGTGGCCTGTCGTCCTATCTTCCGGTCTTTCATATTTACATAAAACAATTTGCCTGATCCAATATCTCCAAAAAGATATTTTCCTGCCAACTCAGGTATGGTGGTTCCCTGATATTCAAACCCACCCGAAATGGCTGTTCCCTCATCATGGTCAAATTGAGCAACCGGGTATGTAACATGATAAATTGAGTCGTTTGAAGGAAGGGGATAAATTTTACCGACATCATTAAAAAAGCGTACAAGGAAAGTTCCTTCCCTGATTGGCCAGCCATAAAAATGACCGGGCAAAATCATATTTAACGCTTCAATGTTGTGCTCACCAATATTGATAGAAAACATCTGGCCTGACTTACTCCAGTTGATACGATGGGGGTTTCTGAAACCCCAGGCATAGATTTCCCGGGCATTTTTTGCACTGTTACTTTTACTAAAAGGATTGGTCGGGGGAATTCCATATTGACCATTCATGCTATTCTTTCCTAACGGGTCTATACGAATAATACTACCCCAAATTTTCTGCGGAGTTTGAGACAACAGGGGGTATCCAATTTCAGTACTGCCGCCGTCTCCAATACCTATATATAATAAGCCGTAATCTTTGTCACCTGGTTTTGCAAGCCGGTTAAAGGCGATCTCCTGAACCCCATGAATACCCGTGGGCATATTTATCCGGAAAATTTCACGGCCTTTACCTGAGAAAGGGAAACATGACGGGTCTGTTTTCCATTCAGTTAATACCCATTGCAAGGTAACAGGAATAGAATCCGGGTAATTAAAATCAGCTTTGCCTGATCCGGGAGGTTCTGCATGGGTAGTATATAAAAGCCCATTTTTTGCGAATTCGGGATGGAAGGCAAAACTGCCAAAGCCGGTAGCCAGTCCAGGTTGATGAATGAATTTAGGTTTCAACATGGCCATATCCATGTAAACTTTTGGCTCACCATTCTGCAGTTTATAAAGTTTACCGCGAAGGTCCAGAATAAATAAGTCGTCTGTATTCGGCTGATAGTCGAGCTTGATGATTCGGGTTATTGGCAATTGATCAGAGGATGGAGGAATTTGTGTTACGAAGTTCACATCCACCACTAGATCAGAAGTTTTTATAGTGTCAGGTATCGGGTTTTTTATATCATTGGTATCTACCGGCACCTGCTTTCTCTCATGTTTTTTTTGGGTGTGTATATAGGCGATTATCGCATCTATTTCTTCATCGGGTAAATATCCGAATGAAGGCATCATTGCCTTATATCTTTTAAAAAGCTTTTGTGCTGTTGTGTCGCCGGAATCAATTACTTTTTTGGGGTCTTTGATAAAATTTTTAATCCATTCGACAGAATGTTCAGATGTAATTCCGGCCAATTGCGGACCAATACCATCCTGGTTAAAATTGTGGCAACTGTTACATTTATTAGCAAAAGAATTTTGTCCCTTCTCAATTGTTACTGAATCTGTAGAAATAGAACTATTATCGGAAGAAGTTTCGGAATTGCAGGAGCTAAAAAAATACAACTGAAGCAGAACAGCAGTTGAAATGAGTATTCTTTTTTTCATTATAGATAAGTACTTGAGTAAGTATTTGTGTCTTTGTTTTTAAATTTTATAATCGTGGGATCGTTAATCCGCCATCCACCATAATCACCTGTCCTGTTGAATACATAAAATCACCTTTTGCAAGCGATGCCACTACTTTTCCAACATCCTCCGGCTCTCCCCATCGTTTTTGCACGCATAAACCTTCCTCAATAAGTTTATCATATTTCTCTTTCACACCCGCTGTCATATCGCTGCGGATGACACCTGGTCTTACTTCAAAAACAGGAATATTAAATTCGCCCAGCCTTACTGCAAACAATTGGGTGGCCATGCTGATACCGGCTTTTGATATGCAGTATTCTCCGCGGTTTACGGATGCTACTGTTGCAGAAATAGAAGAAATATTGATGATGCATCCTTTAAACTCCTGATCATTTTTCGTTTGTTCTATCATCCGGTTGGCAGCCATTTGCATAAGAAAATAACTGCCTTTTAAATTGATGGAAATAACCTCGTCAAAACTTTCTTCTGTGGTATCCAGAATATCTTTACGTTCCTTTGGCGCCACTCCTGCATTATTAACAAGCACATGAAGTTTTCCATAATGTTCGTCAACCTGGCGCAGCATAGTTTCCCTGTCTGTGGCAGAAGAAATATTGCCGCGGCAATAGATAACATCATTACCAAAATCTTTCAAATTTTTTATTGCATCTTCTGCATCACTGGCAGAACGTACTCCATTAATAGCAAGGTTGAAACCATTTTGTGCAAGTTGTGTGGCGATGCCAAAACCAATCCCCCTGCTGCCTCCTGTGATTAATGCTACTCTTTTCATCATTTGAATAACTGTTTTAAAGTTCAGGGATATTAACCCAACATTTTTTACTCCAACTTTCTAATCCTTTCTCTGCCAGTTGCACACCTCTAACGCCTTCAAGAAGATCCCAGGGAAAAGGATCGCCTTTTACCACATGTTTTAAAAACAATTCCCACTGCACTTTGAAAGCATTATCATAAACTTCCTGGTCAGGAACTTTTGCCCAGCCTTCAAAGAAATTAATCGGCTGAGCAATATCAGGATTCCAAACCGGCTTAGGCGTATTTCCATAATGCTGAATGTAACACTCACGCAATCCTGCAACTGCTGATCCTTTGGTGCCATCAACCTGCAGTGTCAACAGGTCATCGCGTCTTACTCTTACCGTCCATGAAGAATTGAATTGTGCAATGATGCCACCTTCCAATTCGAATGTTGCATAAGCAGCATCATCTGCTGTGCATTGATAAGGCTTACCCTGTTCATCAATCCGTTCAGGAATATGTGTGGCGCCAAGACAGGAAACAGCTTTTACTTTTCCAAACACATTATCGAGCAGGTAACGCCAGTGGCAAAGCATGTCAACTATAATACCGCCGTCATCTTCTTTCCGGTAATTCCATGAAGGCCGTTGGGCAGGAATGGTATCGCCTTCAAATACCCAATAACCAAACTCCCCCCTTACAGAAAGTATTTTGCCAAAAAAACCCTGCTGAATAAGTCGCTTTAATTTTAATATGCCAGGTAGCCAGAGTTTATCCTGCACTACGCCATGCTTAATTCCTGCATCTTTACATAGCTGGTATAATTCCATCGCTTCCTTTGTGTCAACGGCAATGGGTTTTTCGCAATAGATATGCTTACCGGCTTTTACCGCTTTTCTAATTCCTTCTGCACGCCTCGTTGTAGTTTGCGAATCGAAGTAGATGATATTATGAGGATCGGAGAGAACCTGGTCCAGATCAGTGCTCATCTTTTTTACACCAGACATTGCGCAAAGCTTTTGCAGTTTATTTTCATCACGGCCTACCAGTACCGGGTCGGGCATAATTGTTTCACCGGCGCTAATTCTCACACCACCTTGTTTTATTATTTCAGCAATAGACCTAAGTAAATGCTGGTTGGTACCCATACGTCCGGTAACGCCGTTCATGATGATGCCTATTTTATGTTCTTTCATTTGCTTAATCTTACTATTTACTTTTAAGAATGTTCTTGATATGCTTTAATAATTTTTTGAAGAAACTCTGATTGATCTTCTTTCCAATAAGCATTGGAAAATATTTCAACCTCATTAAAACCATTGAATCCTGCAGCTTCCACCCATGACCTGATCTGCTTTACAGGAATACAACCTTCACCCATTAAACCTCTGTCGAGTAACATATCTGTTGTTGGTACTTTCCAGTCGCAGATGTGAAATGCAGACAGGTTGCCGTTTTCTCCACAGCGCTTTATTTCTTTTTCCAAACAAGTATCCCACCAAAGATGATACACATCAACAGCAACACCCACCCAGGATGAATTCAATTCTTCGGCCATATCGTTTGCCTGTGCCAATGTATTAATGGCTGAACGGGTATCAGCATACATGGGATGCAGCGGCTCAATCGTCAGCTTTACTCCCGCTGCCGAAGCATCGGGAATTATAGTAGCGATTCCATCCTGAATTTGTTTTCTCGATTCTTCTAACGGTTGAGACGGATCAGCCCCACAAACAAGCACCAGCATTGATGTTCCCAATTCAGCAGCTTCTTCAATTGCTTTTCTGTTATCATCAATTGCCAGCTTTCTTTTACTCACACCTTTATGCGGGAAAAAACCGCCTCTGCAAAGCGACACAATAGTTAAATCATGTTCACGAAGCATTTTACCTGTTTGTTTAATATTTCTTCCTTCCAGTGCGTCACGCCAGACAGTAATGCCTTTAACACCGGCAGCAGAATAATTCTTTGCAGCCTCTTCTATTTTCCAGGGTTTGGTGGTAATGCTGTGAATACACAACCGGGATAGATCTTTATGTTCTTTAGAATTCATTGAATGTTGAAAAAAGTATAATACGTTTCATTATTGATTATCCGGTGCAGATAAAGACCTGCTTCACGGGCATGATAATCTCCCCACATACTCGATTCTCCATATGGAATTTTACTTCCATCCGGTATATAATCCCAGCCATTGGGACGGTGATAAATAGAATGCAATAACAATCCCTGGTGCTTTGGATTAGTGCTAAGGTAAGGCTCATCAAAAATGGTATTTAAAACAGTTAACCCTGTCTGCCAGTAACGATCACCTGTTTCAGTTTCTCCTTTGCGCTGAAGATACCTGCCCAGCCGCAACAACCCTTGTGCTGCGATGGCTGCCGCCGAACTGTCAACGGGTTCAAAATCATTAAACGGGTCAGCAGGTTTATTCAAATAATCTCCCAACTTATAAAGATTGAGCGCACCGGTATCCCAGTATGGCACACCATCAGTGGGAGAGTTGTCAATATAAAAATCACAAGTGGCTTTTGCTGCTTTGAGCAAAAGCGATAAAATATTTTCCTTTCCGGAAAATGTTTTGAGGTCTTCTTCTCTAACCTTGTCAAACCATTCCAGTTGTTCCGCAAATCCGCACATCGCCCAGGCAAGGCCCCTTGTCCATGTACTGAAACCCGAATAACCCTGCTGCGAATTAGGGCAACGAAAACTCCCATCTTTTGTATTGAAGATGCTTTCGTGTGCCGTACGTCCCCAAACATCATACACGTCACGGCCTTCGCCATAGAATATGGAATATTTTGCGGTGGATTTTAAATGCTGAATGGCACGTTCAAGTAAACTGATTTTTTGGTCGCCTTCTGCCTGTAGCACATGGCCCAGGCAGTGACTTAGAACCAGAGCACGGCACGATCGGATGGTATCAACAAAAAGTGAGTGGAGCCCGTTGAAGGAATGAATGAACCCACCGTCTTTAATTACTGTCCACCGGCTTGCCTGAATGGCGCCGGAAATTTTTAGCGCCAATGCATAAAAGTCTTTTTCCCATTCATTGAAAGCTATCCTGCCTTCATGCATCAAACGCAGTAAATTTCCATACGTACTTACATTATTAAAGCCATGATCATGCACACCAATATGGCTAATATGTGGGGCCATTACTTCAATGGTTTTCTTTCGCCCCAATTCCAGAAATGATTTTTCTCCTGTAACATCATATAAATTAAGATATTCGCCTTTGCTGAGCATTTTATCGCGGTAAAGTGATAACCATTTTTTCCAATGGACTTCTTTTTGCGGGGTGAGCAGTACTTTAGGGGAGCCGCCAGGCCATGTAA
>MWVW01000076.1_pt1 | contig 24379 bp, 24 predicted proteins | sample 1047191 | NCBI WGS metagenome assembly MWVW01 (sample SAMN06349985, study PRJNA376086) | soil metagenome | isolation source: MtG22-5 sample Antarctic (ecotone) | place: Antarctica
TACATGGCTTGCTGCATACCATCTGCCTCAATTTTTTAGGGGACGCATCAGGAGATGTATCATTAATTTGGCAGGCTATTAATCCGAATAAAAGAGCGAGGAATAAAAAAATATTGGGTACCCGTTTCATTTAATTATTTAATTTAATAATAAAGGAATTCAATATAGGTTTGAAGGCCTGTAGAATTATTAAGAATACATTTGTAAACTACGTAATTTAATGGAAATCAGTTTAAACTCATTATGAAATACACATTTCTATTTATCATTATTCTTATTTCAGGTTATTCCGCTATGAGCCAGCCTAATGCACGTGCTTATGCTTATGCCCGGGAAACCTCCCCCGGCACCATACCAGTGGGTGTAACGGATGAAAACGGAAATAAGGTAAGAACTTCTAAAATGGGTTATTCAAGAGAATATTTTATATATCTGGTGTACGACAATTGTGCCCAACTCACCCCGGTGCGTTTATTGATCAATGGCAGAGCTTATCAATTTAAAAATCAAACAATAGATCAATCTCCCGTGGCGATAATGAACAATAATATTCCCGGGCAACCCAAAAATATCACTCTGGTACCAAAAACAAATGATAAAATAATCAGGTTAATTCCGGAGTTGCAAAAAGGGATAAATTCAACGGGGGGAGAAAAGAAGTTGGCTTCATCGCAGGTTGTCATTAGCTACAGGTTGAAGGGTAAAACCTATCATAAGTCCGTAAAAACAATAAAAAAATTAGAACCGGTACTTAATTTATAAAAAAAAGCCAGCAGAGTGCTGGCCTTTAACCTAAACCGTCCGACAAAAAGTATGTTGATTAAAATAATCTGCTGTTTATAAAATACTTTCAAGGACTATGCCAATCATAAAATTTTGTGGATAACTTATAACCTAATCCGGGATTGCCCATTTTTTGTAACTTGAGCAAAACTGCTTCATGGCATTGCAACCCTGGCGTACGGGCATCGTTACCAAGATAATAAATGAAACATATAATACGAAGCGCTTCTGGATTCAAATTCCGGAAATAGATGCTTTTGACTTTATACCCGGGCAGTTTGTTACCATTGATTTACCTATACATGAGAAACCAAATAAGCGCTGGCGGAGCTATTCCATTGCCTCCTGGCCCGATGGGACTAATGTGATTGAGTTGCTTATTGTTTTGCTGGAAGGCGGGCTCGGTACGACTTATCTCTTCAACGAGGTCAGGGAAGGATCAGAATTGGTTTTAAGAGGTCCGCAGGGTGTTTTTATATTACCCCAAACAATTGAAAAAGATCTTTATTTCATCTGTACCGGCACAGGCATTGCCCCATTTCGCAGTATGCTTCACCACATAAGAGACCATAATGTACCGCATAAGGATATCTCACTGATATTCGGTACCCGGTCACAAAAAGACTTACTATATTATTCCGAATTAAAGGAGATTGAGAAAGATATTAAAAACTTCCGGTTTATGCCTACTTTATCCAGAGAGCAATGGGAAGGATGCTGTGGTTATGTACATAGTGTATATGAAGGCCTGGTTGAAGTAAAAAAGAATGGAAACACAGAAATGCCTCCTTCACAATTTTATTTATGTGGATGGAAAGCAATGGTGGATGAGGCAAAACAAAGAATTGTACAACTGGGTTATGACAGGAAACAAATACACCTGGAATTATATGGTTAGTGAGAAACGTTGGTTTGATTCAATTAAAAAATTGGTTTTTTGTAAAGCAGATCACCGATGTAAAAATCGTTTGTTAAAATAAAACAATAACAAATACTGATTAGATAAGGTTATATGATTTCATTTGTTAAAAAAGCCTTTCATTCATTTGCTACGTTTGTACAACTTCCTTAATTTTGCACTTCAATTCAAAGATGATCATCTTCAATTGAAAAGGCTGCTGGTAACAGTTGTCCTTAAAAGTTTACGCAGCGCTTGCTTGCCGAAGTAAATTTTTTTTCAACAAACAAAAAGGAAACATATGAAAACTATGACAGTGCCTTCTATTGTCCAGATAGAAGCAGATTTAAAAGAGTTCAGAGCAGTAAATGAAACATTAGCAACCCACATCATTACAAACAAACCAGTTTTACAGCATAAAAGATTTGGCGTAACAGATCTTTGGAAATGCAGAAAGCATAGAAGATTGTATGGTATTAAAGTCAGGTAATGATCATTAGAAAGCCCACTGAATGTGGGCTTTCCTATTTTATTTTAAAATTTAAAAATTATAACCGACACTAACTCCACCAAATGGCTGAATAAAACCTTTTGCAATTATTGGTGTAAAGCCAGCCCTCCAACTAAAGCCTCCACCGGTAGGTTGCCTGCGATACATAAATGATGCAGTGCCAAATAACATAGAGCGTTGGTCATCATTATAATTAAATACATCAATTTTTCTACCTGTTATAGTAAGGCCGCCACCCACTTCAAAAGAATGTGGTGAAGTTCCTTTGCCAAAAATATAATTGACCTGTAATGGAAAAGTTACCACCGAAACCTGATTACCATTTGCATAATATCCACCTCCGGGACTAGAGATAAATTCATCCTCATAATAAGTAACAAACCCCAAGCCCACACGAGCACCCCAACCTAAATGAGAGGCTTTAAAGCGTCTGTCAATATTTGCAGAAAACAAAATGCCTGGTCCACCTATCTCAGCAAAAAAGGATGTCTGACCTTCAATACTTTTTGAATTTGTATTTTGAGTTTCCTGGGCTTCTAACCTGATACATGCAAGTAGTAATAAAATTGAACCTGTAATAAATTTTACCATAAGGTGATCTGTTTTTATTAAAGACACCAAAGAATAAAAATTGCTGTAAATGATTTGTTAAGACAATGCCTTCCCTATAATATTCTTTATTTCATCAATTGAGATACGCTTTTGTTCCATAGAATCACGGTATCTTATCGTTACAGTATTATCTTCCTTCGTCTGGTGATCTATTGTCACGCAAAAAGGTGTACCGATGGCATCCATTCTTCTGTAACGTTTACCTATAGTATCCTTTTCTTCGTAAAAACATTTGAACAAAGATTTGCAATTGTCCATAATGGTTCGTGCAATTTCAGGTAACCCATCTTTTTTAACCAGGGGAAGTATGGCTAATTTAATAGGCGCAAATTTGTAAGGCAACCTGAGCACAACCCGGCTGTCTTGTTTATCATCTGTGCTTAAATCCTGTTCGTGATAGGCTTCACTTAAAAGAAGCATGACCGTCCTGTCGACGCCGATAGATGTCTCCACTACATAAGGAATATAATTTCCAAAGGGTTTACCATTTTCATCCAGGTCATTGTCGAAGTATTGCAGCTTTTTTTTACTCCACTGCTGGTGGCTGCGCAGGTCAAAATCAGTACGTGAATGAATACCCTCCACTTCTTTAAAGCCAATGGGAAAATTGTATTCGATATCGCAGGCGGCATCAGCATAATGCGCAAGTTTGGTATGGTCGTGAAAGCGATACTTATCCTGTGTAATCCCAAGGGCAAGATGCCATTTCATTCTTTCTGTCTTCCAGTATTCATACCATTGCATTTGGGTGCCTGGACGTATAAAAAATTGCATTTCCATTTGCTCAAACTCCCGCATTCGAAAAATAAACTGGCGGGCAACAATCTCATTGCGAAAGGCTTTACCTATCTGTGCTATACCAAAGGGTATTTTCATCCGCCCTGTCTTCTGTACATTCAAAAAATTTACAAATATGCCCTGTGCCGTTTCGGGACGTAAATAAATAGTATCTGCTTCATCACTCACGCTGCCCATCTGTGTAGAGAACATCAGGTTGAATTGCCGGATATCTGTCCAGTTGCCAGTGCCACTTACACCACAAACAATTTTATAGGTTTCCAACAATCGCTTTAAACCTTCAAAATCATTTGCCGCTAAAAGTGTATCCATTTCTTTGAGCAGTATTTCCGACTGTTCTTCATGGCCTTCTTTTTCCAAATCATCTGCTTTTGTTTCAATCAAATGATCAACGCGATAGCGTTTATTACTGTCCCTGTTGTCGATCATAGGATCGCTGAAATTATCAACATGACCACTCGCTTTCCAGGTAGTGGGGTGCATGAAAATGGCAGCATCAATGCCCACAATATTTTCATACATCTGGGTCATGGTTTTCCACCAGTGATCCTTGATATTTTTTTTCAATTCGCTGCCCCATTGTCCATAATCGTACACAGCACCAAGTCCATCATAGATCTCTGAGGAAGGAAAAATAAAACCATACTCTTTGCAATGCGATATGATTGCTGAAAACCTGTTGCTGTCTGTTGCCATACTGGCGCAAAAGTAAGTCGATAGCGCCAAAGTTGAAGGTGCTAAAGTATATAACCAATACCCGCAATTGATTTAGCTAAATTATTTTAAAAATGTACAAGAGTGCGACGCAAGGGACGATCAATAGCAGTACTTAAGCTGGTTACATAAGTTTTAATCGAAATCTGGTTTATACCGTATTTTCTTTTTTGCATCATTGGATGCAGTGCGAACAAAGAATATAACCAGTCCCAATAAAAGCGTGCCTATGCCAGCAGGCTTTGATATTTCTTTCTTTTTATAAAAGAGGCCATCTTGTGCAAGGGGCTGTGGCTGATGTTTACCTGTTGTCATGTGATCTGTTGTTGATTGGTGATTAGATTTTTTTTCAGTGTGCGGTTTTAGAGGGTTGTCATTGTCATGTTTTAGGCTTTCCTTGTCCGGCTTAGTTTGCGGCTCTCCCGGCGCCGGGTCTTTTTCCAATACGGCATATTCAGTTGGCTGAATTTTGCTTCCATATTTTACCACCCAGGCTTTCGTAAATTCTGCTCCGAAATAAAGTATAATGGAAGAATAATAAATCCATACCAGCAGCACTACCAATGATCCTGCGGTGCCATAAGTGCTTCCAATATCACTCTTGCTGATGTAAAATGAAATAGCAAACTTACCAAGCATAAATAAAAGGGCTGTTACAGTTGACCCTGCCCATACGTCTTTCCATTTTAGTTTGGCATCAGGTAGTACCTTGAATATTACTGCAAATAAAAGAGTGACAACACCAAGGGTGATCAACAAGTTGATAATATAAAAAACAACCACTGTCACACCAGGGAATACATCTTTGAGCCTGTCATTCAACCCTTCCACTACAGCGGTGACTGCAAGGGATACCAATAATAAGAATCCAAGACTTCCGATAATACCAAAAGACAGCAGACGGTTTTTGATGAGCTTCATAAATCCTGCCTTTGGTTTTGGTTTTAATCCCCATATACCATTTATAGAATCCTGTATTTCACCGAACACCGATGTAGCACCTATGAGAAGCGTGATAACTCCAATGATGGCTGCCATGGTACCTTTATCGCTTATGGCTGCATTTTTTACTATATCCTGCATTTGTTTAGCGGCTTCTGGCCCTACAAATCCTGTCATCTGGCTATAAATTGAACCTTCAATGGCTTCACGGCCAAAAAAAATACTGCACAGAAAAATAATAACGATCAAAAGAGGGCCAAGGGAAAACACAGTGTAATAAGCCAGGGAGGCACTCAGTTTGGGTACTTTATCTTCTGAAAAACCCTTGAATGATTCTTTGAAAGCTTGGCCTATGTCTTTAAAACCAATTGCCATATATATTTTGTGGAAGTACTACAAAAAGTTGGCCACACAAATTAATTGGCTAGCAGGAAAATAAAGTTTGCCAGGTATTATGTCACTTTAATATTATCTCCTGTTAGTTCATTTTCCACCTTTTTCTTTTGTTCCTGTTGTTTCAGAGAGCCCTTACCTTGTTCCACTTCCACCTGTTTTATCCAGACTGCATAATGGTTGGGGCATATACGTGAGCCATATTGTGTTGCATAGACTTTGGTGAACTCTGCACCAAAATATAAGATAAGTGAAGTAAAATATACCCACAGCAATAAAACAACAAGAGCTCCTGCAGTACCATATGTGCTTCCTATATCACTGCTGCCAATGTAAAATGTAATTCCAAATTTGCCGATCATAAAAAGAATTGCGGTTACGATGGACCCTACCAGCACATCTTTCCATTTTATCTGGGCATCAGGTAACACTTTAAAAATCATGGCAAATAAAAATGTAATGACTATGAAAGTGATGATAATATTTATAATGTAAATGGTAACAATAGCAAGATCCGGGAACATATTTAAAAGCCGGTTGCTCAGCGCTTCCAACAATCCATTCACAATGAGCGATACCAATAATAAAAACCCAAGTCCTATGACAACTGAAAAAGATATGAGGCGGTTAAGAATCATTTTGAGCCAGCCCTTTTCAGGTTTTACTTTGAGGTTCCAAATGGTATTGATAGAATCCTGAATTTCGGCAAATACAGTGGTAGCTCCTATCAACAAGGTAATAAAGCCAATGATGGCTGTGACCTTACTTTTACCGCTTAGCGTTACATTTTTAATGATCTCCTGTATCTGGGCAGCAGGTTCAGGCCCGACAAAGCCTTTGATTTGTCCATAAATTGTTCCTTCAATGGCTTCTCTACCCCAAAAAAGATCAGCAAAATACATAATGACGATGAGCATAGGGCCAATGGAAAACACGGTGAAATAAGCCAGTGCGCCACTTAACTTTAAAACTTTATCATCAGAAAAACCAATTCCTGCATCTTTGATTAAGCCCCAGATATTTTTGAATTTAAATTTTTTCATCTTAAAGAGCCGTTAGGTTTACAATAATTTTTCATTTTTCAAATGCCTGTCTGCATCACGTGAAGTCTTTTTCTGAAAATTCTTATTAAATGCTTCTGTTAAGTTAATGCCCGTTTGATTGGCAATGCAGATTAAAACCCATAGCACGTCTGCTAATTCATCACTCAACTCATTTTCTTTATCACTTTCTTTAAATGACTGATCACCATAGGTACGGCTCATCAGGCGTGCCACTTCACCTACTTCTTCTGTTAAGATAGCCATATTGGTCAATTCACTGAAATACCGGACACCGGTAGTTTTGATCCAGTCATCAACTTTTTGCTGCGCTTCAATAATTGTCATTACATGCATTTTATGAATCAGACTAAAAAAAACTTATTCCTTATTCTTTGTATCAATTATAATAGTGACCGGTCCGTCATTTACTAAAGCCACTTTCATATCAGCACCAAAAATGCCGGTTGCAATTTGCTTGCCCAGGTCTGCTTCTAATTGTATAATCATCCTTTCATATACAGGAATTGCCACATCGGGCCTTGCTGCTTTTATATAACCGGGGCGGGCACTTTTACTTGTGGAAGCATGTAAGGTGAATTGGCTAATCAAAAGAATATCGCCATTGGTTTCTTTTATTGAATGATTCATTACACCTTTTGCATCATTGAATATCCGGAGATTTACAATCTTTTTGCTTAACCATGTCACATCTTCTTCGCTGTCTTCATTTTCTATTCCTAACAGTAATAACAGTCCTTCATTTATTGAACCTTCAATTTGCTCATTGATGGTAACACTAGCTTTATTCACTCTTTGTATAACTACCTTCATGTTTTAATAGCTGATGTACATGCAAAATTTAAATACTTCACCTGAACTGCAGTGTATTTTCCTTTTTATTTTTACATTCAATGAAGATTGATTTATCTCCTGAAATTAGCTTGCAAACCACAAGGAGCGGTGGAAAAGGCGGGCAAAACGTAAATAAAGTAGAAACTGCAGTGATTGCATATTTTCCCATTGACAGCTCATCTCTCCTCACTGAGATACAAAAAGAACAACTACATTGTAAAATGGCCAACCGCATTAATGCGGAAGGAAAACTTTTTGTAAAATCGCAAACCTACAGAACCCAACTCCAAAATAAAGAAGAGGCTATATCCAAAATACATGATCTGGTGACGGCAGCTTTAAAAAAGAAAAAGCTTCGCATAGCAACAAAACCTTCTGAAAAAGTAAAAGAAAAGCGGCTTGAAATCAAAAAACTCCATTCAGAACGAAAACAGGGCCGCCAAAAATTCAAGCCCGGCCACCATTCTTAAAAAAATGGCTGGAAGACAATTAACCAATTACATTATATAGAAACCAAAGTCACCCATTACATTTGTCACAAACTTCCTGATTGAGCAGCATTAAAAAACTGGCCGGGCAAACATTATGGTATGGAGCCAGCAGTATTTTTGGCCGGTTCCTGAATTATCTTTTAACACCGCTGCTGGCAACGATTTTTGCATCTGCTGCCTACGGAAAGATCACTACCCTCTTTGCTATTGCTGCTTTCCTGAATATTATTTTTACCTATGGCCTGGAAACAGCTTATTTCCGTTTTGCATTGCACCAGGATGAAAAAAAAATCTACAGTACATGTGCTACTTCCATTCTGGTCACCACCTTAGTCTTATCATCCGTTTTATATTTCAGTGCTGACTCTATAGCCGGTTATCTCGAGCTGTCCGATCATACGGAATATGTAAAATGGATATTGCTTATCGTTGCTCTTGACACTTTGATAGTGATGCCATTTGCCAAGCTGCGGCATGAAGGCAGGCCCAGGAAATATGCATTCGTTAAGATCACCAATATCCTGCTCAATATAGGATTGGTCCTGTTTTTTTTGGTCTACTGCAAAGCACAGTATGACAATGACGAGAACAGTTTTTTCGCCTGGATATACAATCCCAATATTGATATCGGTTATGTTATCATTGCGAATCTTATTGCCAGTGCAGTCACCTGGCTGCTGTTATATAAAGAATTTTTTAATTTCCGTTTTCATTTGAATACAAGGTTATGGAAAGAAATAATGAGTTATTCCTGGCCGCTGATCATTGTAGGCTTTGGTGGTATGGTCAACGAACTGATTGATCGTTTTATGCTGCTGAAATTGTACCCGGGCACCACAGAAGAAGCCTATTCACAAACAGGTATTTATGGCGCTAATTATAAACTGGCTATCCTGATCGTTTTGTTTATACAGGCCTTCCGTCTTGGGGCAGAACCTTTTTTCTTCAGGCAATCTACTGAGATCAATGCACCTCGTACTTATGCACGAGTTATGAAATTTTTTGTTATCACTTGCTGCACCTGTTTTCTTTCTGTTACTCTTTTTTTAGAGATCTGGAAATATTTTATGGGCACCACACATCCTGAATATTATACCGGGCTGAAAATAGTCCCCATATTGATGTTGGCTAAGATCTTTCTGGGAATTTATTATAATCTGTCTGTGTGGTATAAGCTTACCAACCGCAACCTTACAGGTGCCTGGATCACCCTGGGAGGGGCTGCTATTACTGTTATGTTTAATTATTTGTTTATTCCGGTATGGGGTTACACAGCATGTGCTATAGCTACTTTATTATGCTATGGGTTTATGATGACAATCAGTTATTTACTTGGCCAAAAACATTATCCGGTTCCTTATGCATGGCCTAAACTTTTAGGGTATATACTAATCACTATCATCATTTTTGCTCTCCATCAGGGAATAACAATGTTTGTTGCAAATTGGATGTCGCTTGCATCTGCAATTATCCTGCTAATATTGTTTTTATTATTTGTAGGAAGGATTGAAAAAAAAGAATTCAGCCGTTTTCCTTTTATCGGCCGTTTTTATAAACTTCCCTTACCAGCCGCACAAGTTGTTGATAAGCTCAAAGCCTAGATCATTTTTACAAATGGATTGGTTTTCATTTCATCTCCAATTGTAGTACTATCACCATGGCCTGGATATACAATTACGTCTTCAGGAAGGGTATATAATTTCATCTTGATGCTTTCTTCCAGAATGTTGAAATCTCCACCCGGAAGATCAGTTCTGCCGACACTGCCTTCGAATAAGACATCACCGCTGATAATAAATTTATTTTCCTTGCTGTAAAAACTGATGCTGCCCGGTGAATGACCCGGGGTAAATAAAATATGCATCTTGTCATCTCCTATTTTAAGGATATTACCCTCATCAATAAATTTTAGTTCTGCATCATAATTATCAAAAGGTAATTGCCAGTGCTGGGCTGAGATTGGTCCGTATTCTAAAACAGGTTTTTCCAATTTATGGAGGTGAAGGGTCAATCCGAATTTTTTATGAACGGAGCGATTACCAAAAATATGGTCCAGGTGACAATGGGTGTTTAATAAATAAACAGGATTAAGGCTGTTTTCTTCAATAAAATCAACCAGGGCCTTTTCTTCAGAGGCAAAATAACAGCCCGGGTCAATAATAGCACACTGCTTCTTTTCGTTATAAATTATATAAGTATTCTCCTGAACGGGATTGAAGGTGAAAGGTTGAACGTGTAGCATGCTGCTTTTTTGTATTTTTAGTTGCAATTTAGGTTTGAAGCAATATTAAAACCAAATTGGAAGAAGAAACAGTTATTTTCCTGATAGTTGTCGGGATTCATATGCAAGTCAAGAGCATTTAATTTTTGAACACCATCATACTTTATGACCAAATATCCAGTCCGCCTTGTTTTATGTTTTAGTGCACTTTTTTTTTCTGTTTACTCAGGCGCACAGGTAAGTGCGGTTGAATTCGGAAAAAACCGGGTTCAATACCAAAAGTTCAATTGGCGTTATTATCAGACTGAAAACTTTAATACCTATTTCAGCCAGGATGGACTGGAAATAGGAAAATATGTGGCCCAAATAGCAGAAGAAGAACTTCCTCAACTGGAAGAATTTGTTGAATATGGCTTGCAAAGACGCATCAATATAGCATTATATAACAATTTTGATGAAATGCAGCAGTCCAACATTGGGCTTGGCATAGACTGGCAAACCACCGGTGGAGTTACCAAACTGGTAAACAATAAAATGCTGCTTTATTTTGATGCGAACAGGAACAATCTTCGCCGACAGGTGCGGCAAGGTATTGCTGGCGTGTTGGTACAAAATCTATTGTTTGGCGACGACCTTGGCGAAATGGCTGCTAATCAAACCTTGCTGGACCTGCCCAAATGGTTAACAGACGGATATATTTCTTATGCAGGTGAAACGTGGAGTACCGAGCTTGATGATAAACTTAAAAGCGCTTTATTAAGCGGACGATATAATAATTTTTACCAGTTTGCATTTGAAAAGCCCCTGCTGGCAGGACATGCGTTCTGGTATTACTTCGGTAATAAATATGGCGTCTCTAAAACTACATATCTTTTATACCTGGCTCGTATCTATCGCAATCTTAATAATGGTTCACAAAAAATAGCAAAGAAAAAATTCAAAGAAGTGTTGCGTGATTTCATGACGGAGCAATCACAAATGTATTTTAAAGATATTCGCGGACGCCGCATAGTACCTAAAGGCCAGTTGTCCGTGACAGAGGAAATTGGTAAAAAAGATTTTATCCGTTTCAATGCCAACCCTACTCCGCGCAGTTTTACCTATGCTGTAGTAGAGTTCAAGCAAGGCAAATACAGAGTCGTCCTAAATGAAAATTTCACAAACCGTAAAGTGTTGCTCACCTATGGCGTACGCTCCCGCGAAGATGAAGTGAATCCCAACTATCCCATACTTGCGTGGGATAACAAGGGCACACGCCTGGCAGTGATATACAGTGAAGAAGGTAAATTAAAACTTTTCGTATACGATGCCTTTAACCGGATTAAGATTACAAAGCAGGAACTTCCACAGTTTGACCAGGTGCAGGATGTGAAATATATGCTTGATGCAAATACCCTTTTGTTAAGCGCCGTAAAGGGTGGCCAGACAGATATTTTTGTATATAAAATAGATAAGCAAACAGTGGAACAGATCACTAATGATGCCTACGATGATCTGGATCCTTCGTTTGTAGCCTTTCCCAATAAAACAGGTATCATTTTTTCGAGTAACAGGCCTGCTCCTAATGCTGTTGGCAGCGATACCTCCATGCCTTCACCGCGTTTTAATATTTTTCTCGTTGATAACTGGAACAAGAGTGAATTCAAACAGATATCACAACTGACCAACGTAAATTTTGGCAATGCCCGTTTTCCATCGCAGTACAATACCTCGCACTTCACTTTTGTAAGTGATGAAAATGGTATCAATAACCGTTATGCAGGTTTTTTCAGCACAGAACGTGCAGGACTTGATACATTGGTATTTATAGGTGATGAAATATTACGCAACCCCCCCGAAAAGGAAGTTGATAGCCTGCTCAAAGAATGGAATAAAACAGATGTTGATTCGGTAGGATATTTTTCCACAACAAATGATTCTGCTTATGTCTTCCCGCTTACAAATTATCAAAGCGGATTACTTGAAACAAGAACGGCGGGGGACAATACCTTAGTAAGCGAGGTAACACGGCAGGGTGATTATAAATTTTTGTACAGGTTGAGAGTGGATGAAAATACATTGCGCCGCAGAAATGTGACAGCAAGGACGACAGAATATATGAAAAAACGGATAGCACAATCCAGGATTGCATCCGGACAACCTTCCATAACCATAGATATAAATGATACAACTCAAAAAGCAGATGTTTTTCAAACCGAATTTGATAACGAAAAAGGGGATAGCTCACAACTGGGAAAGGTATTTGAAACTACTGATATCACTTCAGAAACAGTACTGAAAAAAGCCAAGCTTTATGAATACCGTCCACCCAAATTCTTTAATGATTACGTGGTGGCAGGTTTGAACAATACCACATTTTCCGTAAACCGTTTTCAACCCTATGCCGGTGGTGCAGGCCCCATTGACCCATCAAATGGAAATGACCTCAATGGGCTGGTACGCCTGGGAACTGTTGATCTTTTTGAAGATTATAAAATATCGGGTGGTTTCAGAATTGCGCCAAACCTGAGAGACAATGATGTACTATTTGAATTTAATAATTTGCGCAAGAGAATAGATTGGGGCTTTTCTTACTACAGGAGCAGCATGACGGGTATAGCAAGAGATGATGTTAATAATATAGAAATACTTGCCAAACAATTTTCAAATTATTACCTGGCACGTTTACGTTTTGCCTTCAACAGGGTAAAAAGTTTACGATTGACCATAGGGCCCCGTTTTGATAATACCATATTAGTTCCGGATAAAAACCTGGGCACACCAACATTCAGTTTTCCTGATCAAAAACAAACATTTGCACAATTCACTGCTGAATATGTGCACGACAATACCATCAACCCCACCCTGAATATATGGAACGGGCTGCGGTGGAAAGTATATGGTGACTGGTTCTCCCAGCTGAATAAAATACGCAATACGGATGGGCGGTTTCTTTTCAATGCAGGATTTGATGCCCGTCATTATTTACCTATTTATAGAAATGTGATATGGGCTGTCCGTGGCGCAGGCGATTTTTCATGGGGCAGTCAAAAAGTGGTTTATTACCTGGGAGGCGTGGATGGCTGGCTAAAACTCAGAGAAAATGAAATAACGGATGGAAGCAATCAGGGCACTGGTGGATATCGTTATTTTAATCCAGCTAATACTCCTGATCCACGGGCTAATTATGCCTACCAGACATTGGCAGTAAATCTGAGGGGATTCAAACAAAATGTTGCCAACGGCAATAATGCACTTGTCTTTAACAGTGAAATACGCATGCCGGTATTTACTACATTGTTGAACCGGCCAATTAATAATGCCTTGTTACGTAATTTTCAACTCGTGCAGTTTGCAGATCTCGGTGCCGCCTGGAATGGTACATATAATAAAATCAAAAGGCCTACCCAAAGATTCGTAGATCCTGCTGACCCTGCAGTAGTAGTGAATTTAAAAGCGGGCGGTATAGGACCTTTTGCCGGAGGCTATGGCTTTGGTGCACGAAGTACATTACTTGGTTATTTTATCCGCTTCGACGCAGCCTGGCAGATGAATACATTCTTTGGAGGCAAACCCCAGTTGTACCTGGCATTAGGATTGGATTTTTAGAATGAATGTGATCATTTACGTAAATGAGGTATATAGAGTTCCTTACCTTTTGTCAATGGTTATAAACAAGATGTTATTATATTTCCCGGAGAAAAATTCATGATCATTGCAAGTGTAATAAATAACTACTTTATATTTTATTCATCGAAGAAATAATTCTATTTCCTCCATGCCTGATCTGATCAGAAGAAATAGTGAGCGATGGCGAAATACGCAGACAATTAGAAGCAAAAAGAAACCAGTCAGTCAATACACCTTCTTCAATACAGGTATCCACAACTTGCTTGCATATATCAAAAGAATCAAACTCAATTGCCATCCATAAGCCAAAAGCCCTCACATTTTTTATTAGCGAATGAGTTAAGAACTGGTTGAAAAAATCGGCTTTTGAGGCAATACTTTCAATTAATTTTTCCTGCAGTAGCACTTTAAATGCAGCCATGCCTGCAGCACAGCAAACAGGGTGGCCTCCAAAAGTTGTTATGTGACCAAGCGCCGGGTTTTCTGTAAGGCAAACCATTAATTTTTTCTCTGCTATAAAAGCGCCAAGTGGCATGCCACCACCAAGCGCCTTGCCTAACAATAAAATATCAGGAACCACATTAAAATGTTCAAAACCCCAAAGTTTTCCAGTTCTTCCAAAGCCCGTTTGTATTTCATCAAGGATCAAAAGTGTACCGGTTTCCTTACACTTTATTTGCAATGCTTCCAGCCAACCGTTTTGAGGAATGATTACACCCGCTTCTGCCTGTACGGTTTCAGCAACTACAGCAGCTGTTCTTTCTGTAATGGACTGTAAATTTTCAAAAGAATTATATTTTAAATGCCGGATACCCGGTAACAATGGCCGGTATGCATTGCGCCAGTATTCATTACCTATAATGCTCAATGCACCCTGTGTAGAACCATGATATGAATTTGTAAATGCTACTATTTCTGTTCTGCCGGTGGCACGTTTAGCCAGCTTCATAGCACCCTCCACAGCCTCAGCACCTGAGTTAGTAAAATAAACAGAATTTAATGTTGGAGGAAGATGTTCTGCCAACAGCCGGGCATATTGCACCTGTGGGTTTTGGACAAATTCGCCATAAACCATTACATGCAAATAGGCATCAACCTGTTTTTTTATCGCCTCCACCACCATTGGATGACGATGACCCACATTGGCTACAGAAATGCCACCGATGAGATCCAAAAATTTTTTACCATAAACGTCTGTAAGCTCGCAACCTTCCGCGTTCACTATCTCCAATAATAGTGGCGAAGATGATGTCTGTGATACATAATTCAAAAACATCTGCCGGAGCGTCATACTAAAAAAACTTTAAGGCAAAGAACGTCAAGAATAAACAAAATAATTCCAGAAAAGCTTTATAGTATTGTAGAGAAAGAATGCATTGTTTAACTACATCTAATTATTGCACATTAGGTTTTTGAAATAAACCCTGCAAAAACAATTTGTAATGGCTTTGATCTTACCTGTAGAAGGAAAAAACCCTTGTTGGGGATTTGATTGTTTTATAGCCCCTAATGCCACCATTGTTGGTGATGTAGTGATGGGTAATGAATGTAGTATTTGGTTCAATGCTGTTGTACGGGGCGACGTCAACAGCATAAGTATGGGAAATAAGGTGAATGTACAGGATGGAGCGGTGATACATTGTACTTTCAAGCGAAGTAAAACAGTCATCGGTGATAACGTGACCATAGGACATAATGCCATTGTACATGGCTGTACTGTGCATGACAACGTATTAATAGGTATGGGCGCGATAGTAATGGATAATGCTGTAGTGCAGAGTAATACCATTATAGCTGCAGGCGCAGTAGTGCTTGAAAATACTGTTTGCGAGGGAAATTCCATTTATGGAGGCATACCCGCAAAAAAGATAAAAACCATTGAACCTCAAATGGTTGAAGGTGAATTTCATCGGATAGCCAATAATTATGTAGGCTATGCACAATGGTTTTCATCTGTAAATGATGCTGTACAGAACCTTAAAGTCAATGATGACCTTAACCAAAAAAGCTAAAGTTTATGAAACTACATGTCCCACTATTATAATTTGTCAAAAAAAATTACGTACTTTATTAGAGAATCCACCTGAAATGAAACAAGTACGTATTTTCTTCCTTACATCCGCCCTGACGCTCATTCTGTCTTCGTGCAATCTATTTAAGCCAAAATATGGTTGTGAGTCTAATGGTAAAAATGTTGGTGCAGAAAAAATACTTGACGGAGGTTCTAAAAAAACACCAAAATTTAAAGCTTAACAGCTGCTCAATGCAGCCAAATAGTAAAAGCCGCTGTCTAAGTATTAGTAAAATTTCGCCTTATGAGCCTCACCCTACGAACAGCTTTAGGTTGCACAGAAGCCGTCATTGATGACGACGGTGGACTTAAACGCTTTTATCTTATTGCTGACATTCTGAAAACTGATTTCCAGGTAGCTTTCACCAACAAAGAGGATGACTTTGATGCCATTAACTGGGATTTTTCTTTTGGCAAACACTTGCTCACTCTTTGCTATAGTATCTACAATGGAATTTCCCTCTTTCCTACCCGTACAAAAGATGCCCGTAAAAGGGATAACGAAGCGGTAGTAGAACTGGCGCATGTGCTCGAGGGAAAACTGATGAGCATAGACATGAATAAAAATCATCAGCAGGCATAGTAAAGAATGTTGTATAAAAAAAATGAGCCTTATTAAGGCTATCATTTTTTTATATCACCTGTTCCTGCAATTCTACCATATTGGTTCTCCCAGGCTGTCCAATATGCTGCAATAGCTTAAATACCTGTTTTCACTAATGGCTTCATCTATCACAGCCTGCTTGACAGCACAGCCAGGCTCATTCATATGCAGGCAATTATTGAACTGGCAATCATTTAGTCTTTGCCTCATTTCAGGAAAATACCCTGATAGCTCTGCTTTTTCCACACCAATCAGCCCGAATTCTTTCATGCCAGGTGTGTCAATTAATTTTCCACCGGCAGGAAGGTCATACATTTCAGCAAAGGTGGTGGTATGCTGCCCTTTGCCGCTCCAGCCGCTGATAACCTTTGTACGGAGGTTTTTTTCAGGAAATATGTAATTAATAAATGATGATTTACCAACACCGCTATGTCCGCTCACTAAGGTTATTTGGTTTTTCAGCTTCAGCTTGACAGGCTCGATACCTTGTTTTTCTTTAATGCTCAACAAAAAAACTTCATAGCCTACCTTACCATACATTTCTTTAAAGGCCTCGAATTGTTCATTCTCTTTTTTCCGGTGGAGATCTGCTTTATTAAAAATAATTGAAGCGGGTACGTGATACATTTCGCATGCCACTAAAAAACGGTCAATAAAGCCTTGCGAAGTACGAGGTTCTCTCAGGGTAGCTATCATAATTGATTGATCAATGTTTGCCGCCACTATGTGTTGTTGGCTTTTTACTCGTGGAGATTGCCTGTTTATATAATTCTTCCGGTCTGAAATCCTGGTGATCATGACCGAATTTTCTCCTTCATTTTCCAACTCAAAATCCACATGATCACCTACAGCTATAGGGTTTGTGGAAGTAATATCATCTATTTTAAAAATGCCTTTGATGCGGGCATTCCAGAACCGGCCTTCTTTGTCTTTAACCGAATACCAGCTACCTGTAGATTTATAAACTATACCCTGCATGATTAAGGAAATGTTCGTAAGACTGTGTATCGCAAAATTATTGACAACAAAATGAGAAAAAGTGCAGCAAGAAGGAGATAAGGAAACTGATCATGGTATTTTGTTTTGGTCTCCACATCTATTTTTGATTTTTCAAGACGGTCTATCTGTTCATAAATTTCCTGCAAACCTTCTTTATTTTTTGCCCGGAAATATTGACCGCCCGTTTGTAGTGCTATGCGTTTTAACAGGGCTTCATCAATAAAAGGCGTATTACGATCGATTTTTTTTCCTCTCATTTCGTTTACCGCGACCGCACCTTCAGAACCCATTCCGATCGTATAAACCTTTACACCCTTGGCTTTAGCTATTTCCAATGCTGTAAATGGATCTATTATGCGGGTTTCAGGTGCTTCTTCTTTTCCATCCGTAAGCAATACCACCACTTTGGTTTTTGAACGGCTGAGAGATAAACGCTGGACAGAGGTTGCCAGGCCTTCACCAATCAAAGTGCCATCCTGTAGCATTCCACTGCGTATGCCGTAGATCTGCAGCATCAAACTTTCGTGATCAGTAGAGAGCGGAAACTGTGTAAAGCTTTCGCCTGAAAAAATAACTAAACCTATCTGGTCGACTGGACGTGCTTTGACAAACTCAGCCGCCATTTCCTTTGCCACTTCCAACCGATTGGGATAAAAATCTTTAGACAACATACTTCCGCTTACATCTATACATAGTATCACATCTATACCATCGCCTTTTTTCCTGCTTAGCACGTCTTTCATCTGAGGCCGGGCCAGTGCCAGTATAATTAGGGCCGCAGCGAATAGTTGTAACCAAAAAGGGAAATGAATCCATCTGGTTTTTGCCGTTTTCACTTTGAATGCTTCAGTACTTGTTACTGTAAATGTGGATTTCAAAGACCTGGACATTCTGAAGCGTATCCATGCCAGCACAGGCAGCATAATCAATGCAGGAAGCAGCCATTCATTTTTAAACTCTATATTTTGAAACCACTCGTAAAGCATCATTTATTGCTCTCAATTGCTATTATATTCTGTTTAATCACCTCCAGGGCCTGCTCCTGTTCCGAAACCGGTGGATGATACCGGGCAAACTTCACCAGGTCACTCAATCTAAGTGTTTGCAATAATGACTGGTATGTCGTTTTTTCCATTTGCAGTTTACCCAATTGCAACCCCAGGTCATCAGTAGTTTTGGAATATGATTGAATGCCTTTTCGTTTTTGAAGATAATCCCTGAAGATGGAGGTGAGTTCGGTGTAAAATGCTTTTGGTTCTGTATCTATATTTTTTCTCAACTTTTCTAACCGTGCCAATGAAGATTTATAAATCCCTGCATCCGGCACAAAGCCAACCTGAGTTGGTTTCTTTTTCTTTGGAAATAAAAGTAAAAAAATGAGTAATAATAGAATTGCTCCTACCAGATACCAATACCAATTCTCCTTAAAAGGCTTAACTACGTCCATAATATCCTTTACATCGTGGTAATCCTGCGATGGATCGAAAGGAGAATAGCCAACATCTACTTTTATTGGTTTGGTTTTATTAGATCCTGCAATTGAAACCGGAGGCAGTTGCCAGCTGCCGGAATCCCAACTGGTTAAAGTGAGTACCTGTTTGAGAATAATGTCTTCTCCACTTACCTGCGAGTCAATTTTTGATTTATCTAAAACTTCAAAATGAGGAAGTGAGTCAGGCAATGTCCAGGGAATATTTTGGGTTTTATTAATGACACCCTGGAACGTCCATTCTATTTGCTCCCCGATAAATATGCGGTCCTTATTTAATTCAGCCGAAATGACAACTTTCTGTGCCAGTGCAGCAATTGAAGATAATACTATAGAAAATGTTATGATCGTTTTAGAATATGCCATTATTTGTTTCGACTGATAAAAAAGTGCTGTAACACTTTTACGTAATCTTCATCTGTACGGATATGCAGTAGGTCAGCACCGCTTTTTTTGAATACAGAATTGCTGTAGTCAGTTACGCGAAAAAATTCTTTTTCATATTCAAAACGCACCAGCTTATTTCCTGAGTTTACCCATTGTTCATTACTTGTTTCTGAATCAGCAATACGCAACATACCCACATTTGGTAATTGTTTATCCATCTTATCATAAAGCTTTAGCCCTATCACATCATGTTTATTTGCAGCTATCCGTAAAGCATCCTGATAATTGGTATCGATAAAATCGCTCAGGATAAAAGCAATACTTTTTTGCCGTGTGGTGTTATTAAACATTCGTAAGGCATTGCTCAGGTGGGTGCCTTTTTTATTACTCTCAACAGACAACAACTGCCGAAGAAGAAAAAGTGCATGCTGTTTTCCTTTTTTGGGGGGCACATATTTTTCTATTTTATGGCTGTATAATATTAAACCTACTTTATCGGCATTATTTACTGCCGAAAAAGCGATCACTGCTGCTATTTCAGTAGCAATGTCTTTTTTTGTTGAATTCACAGTACCAAATAAGGTACTTGCACTTACATCCACCAGTATCATTACAGTGAGTTCACGCTCCTCTTCAAATACTTTGCTGAATGTATGCCCAAAACGGGCCGACACATTCCAGTCAATAAAACGAACATCATCGCCAGGACTATATTCACGCACTTCTTTGAATGACATACCCCTGCCCTTGAACGCACTATGATATTCTCCGGTAAAAAGGTCTGTTGTCAGTTTCTTGCTCTTGATTTCCAGTTCCCTTACTTTTTTTAATATTTCTTTGGTAGTCAACATATGAAAAGGTAGTCCATGGTTGTATGTTGATTGTTATTAGCTAACAGCTTTCTCATTTTAAATCAGATTTTTCATAATAAGATATCAAACCATTTAAAAAATTTGATAACGCTCATATCGTTCAGGTTATATCTAACAACAATTAAGCATGAGCCATCAACTTTAATCACGGTAAATTTATTTTTTCAACAATCTGGTTAAGTACATTTTGCACTGTTACATTTTCAGCTTCTGCTTCGTAAGTGAGACCTATCCTGTGTTGCAGCACATCATTGCAAATAGCACGAATATCTTCAGGAACCACATAACCGCGTTTATTCAAAAACGCCTGTGCCTTGGCAGCAATAGCCAGATTAATACTGCCTCGTGGTGATGAGCCATAGGAAATTAATGGCTTTAGATCCTGGAGTTTAAATTGTTCGGGGTTGCGTGTAGCAAAAACTATATCAAGTATATAATTTTCTACTTTTTCATCCATATAAATATCACGTACTATCTGCCGGGCAGTTATAATTTCATGCACGGAAACCACCGGATTGACAATAGGTGCAGTGAGCCCCTGCACATTCTGACGGACAATTATTTGTTCTTCATTCCGTGAAGGATAACCTACTATCACTTTCATAATAAAACGGTCCACCTGTGCTTCCGGAAGAGGATAAGTACCCTCTTGCTCCAAAGGATTTTGCGTTGCCAATACCAAAAAAGGATCGTCCAGTTTATACGTGGAATCGCCAATTGTAACCTGGCGTTCCTGCATTGCTTCCAGCAATGCGCTTTGAACTTTTGCAGGTGCACGGTTTATTTCATCGGCAAGAATAAAGTTGGCAAATATGGGACCTTTACGAACAACAAATTCATTACGCTGCTGGTTATATATCATGGTACCTATAACGTCGGCGGGCAACAGATCGGGGGTAAACTGTATACGGCTGAAACGGGCATGTACTGCCTGGGCCAATGATTTGATGGTGAGGGTTTTTGCAAGGCCTGGCACACCTTCCAGCAGCACATGACCATTACTTAATAAACCAATCAGCAACCGGTCGAGCATAAAAGATTGGCCTACTATGATCTTACCTACTTCGTTGCGCAATGTATCCAAAAACCTGCCTGCATAACTTACCCTGTCATTTAGTTGTCGAATATCTTCAGCCGTTTTGAGCATAGATGAAATTTAATGTGAAAATTACGAACCTCTTTAGCAAAATACCTGCCTATTTATAGTATGTGATGTTTAATAAGTAAATTGAATAAAATTGGGTAATATATGAAACGTACCTTTCTGATCTATAGTATGATCTGTGCCTTTTCACTTGCATGTAAAAAAGATTCCGGTGATTCTTCCACCACTTCAAAGACAGAGTTGATAACCCAGGCTTCCTGGAAGTATGAAAGTGCGTCCATTGATCAGAATAAAGATGGAGTGGCAGATTTTCCTATTCCGCAAAGCTATATCCCTGCGTGTGCATTGGATAATTCATTAACACTGTTATCAAATGGCAGCGGATCAGTAAATGAAGGCGCAATCCTTTGCAGCGGGGCACCACAATCGATCCCAATTACATGGAGTTTTGCTAATAATGAAACCGCTTTGGTGCTCGGAGGTGCGGGAATTTTTGGTGCAAGCGGGCAATTTAAAATCCTTCAACTCACTCCTGCGAAATTATCTTTATCAAAAGACACAGCAATTTCTGCTGTAGGGAATGTTGCCATCATTCTGAACATGCAACATTGATCACGAAAGATATTTTGCCACGATCGGCAACCGTCGACCAACACCAAAAGCTTTCGAGCTGACACGGATAATGGGACAAAACTGGTTGCGCTTGTATTCATTTGTATTCACCAGTTTCAATATCCGTGCAACCAATGCAGCATCATATCCACGGGCTATGATCTCTTTAGGCCCCTGGCGAAGTTCAATATACTGGTATAATACACGATCCATAATTGCATAATCAGGAAGACTATCACTGTCTTTTTGATTGGGCCGCAGTTCCGCAGAAGGTGCTTTCTTTAAGATGTGATCAGGTATGATTTCTTCTTTACGATTGAGATGCCTTGCCAGAGCATATACTTGCATTTTGTATAAATCACCCAGAACGGCAAGGCCACCTGCCATGTCTCCGTAAAGCGTTCCGTAACCCGTAGCCAGTTCACTTTTATTGGATGTATTCAATAAGATATAACCAAATTTATTGGCCAAAGCCATTAATAAATTGCCTCTGATGCGGCTTTGGATATTTTCTTCTGCAATGCCAAAAGGCAAGTCCTTAAATAATGGTTTCAATGATGCTAAAAAACTATCATATATAGTTTTGATAGAAACCACATCATAAGGATTGCCTAAAGCCTTACTCAATTCTTCAGCATCTGATACTGAATGTCCGGTTGAAAATTCAGAAGGCATCAGTAAAACATGTACGTTTTCTTTTCCTAACGCTTCTACTGCCAAAGCCTGCACCACAGCGCTGTCTACACCGCCGCTTGCTCCAAGGGTTGCTTTTTTGAAACCCATTTTATTGAAATAGTCGCGAATACCTAAAATCAATGCACTGTGAATTTCAGCTATGTTTTTTTCTTCAGTTAAATAATTCAATGTGTCGGTATCTATTCCAACATCGGCGGCAGAATAATAATATTTATGGGCGACCGGGGGTGTTGCTTTTCGTATTGAAAGTTCGTCCAGATCGAACAAGGCATAATCTTCTTCAAAATATTTCATCTCTTTCACCAGCCTTGCATTAATATCGCAAATCATGCTGCCTCCGTCAAATACCACCTCTGTCTGAGAACCTACAGCATTACAATACAACATAGGAATGCCATATTTCGCAACATGTGCTTCGATAATACTCTTGCGTACTACATCAGCCGCATAGTTATAAGGAGAAGCAGATAAATTCAACATGACATCCGGCTTTTCCTTACTCAATACTTCCATGGGTGTAATGCGGTACAGCGGATTATCACCAAGGTTCCAGATATCTTCGCAAATGGTGACTGCTAATTTCTTTCCTTTAAATTCAATGCATTTCCAGTCGAAGGCAGGTTCAAAATACCGGTACTCATCAAAAATATCATAGGTAGGAAGCAATGTTTTATGAATCTCGGCCTGAATCTGCTTTTGGTATAAAAAAAATACAGCATTGAATAAATCCTTTCCTTCTTTTTGTGGATTCTGTGCCGGGCTGCCTATCAATACGCCTATGCTATCTGCATGCTCTTTTATACGATCAATGGTGAGGTAACATTGATTGATAAAATCTTCAAACTCCAAAAAATCTCTTGGCGGATAACCACAAATACAGAGTTCGGAAAACATTACGAGATCTGCACCGGCATCTTTGGCTTTACCTATTCCATCAATGATTTTATGTGCATTTGCTTCGAAATTTCCAATGTGATAATTTTGCTGAGCCAAGAAAATTTTCATAATCAAGTGTTGAAGTCCTAATCTTGCCTCAAAGTTCTGTAATAATTCACTACCGATTCCGTTTACACATTATGTTGAAATATTTTGCAGTATTCATAATATTATTTGCTTCCTGTGCAAATGACAAAAATAAACCTGATGTTTCACATATTAAACTAACCATTGAATTAGAACGGTTTGAACAGGCATTTTTTAAAATTGATACCCAAAACATCCGGCAGGGATTAGATGATCTCAGGAACGGATATCCATCTTTTTACCCGGTATTTATGCAAAACATATTGCAGGTATCTCCGATGGATACGGCTTCTTTTACTATCATCCGTACTATACTCACCAGTTACCGGCCCATTCATGACAGCATACAAAAAAAATACAGCAGCCTGGATTGGTTGAAAAAAGAATTGAAAGAAGGATTCCAATATGTAAAATATTATTACCCGGATTACCGCCTGCCAAAAGTGCTCACATTCATCGGCACACTCGATGCACCGGGAGCAGTAGTTACCCCGGATTATTTAGCTATTGGCCTGCACCAGTTTGGCGGTAAAAATTTTTCAGTTTACCAGGATCAGCAGGTACAGCAATTATATCCTGCTTACATCTCCCGTCGATTTGACAAAGAATACATAACTGCAAATGCCATGAAAGCTATTGCAGATGATCTGTATC
>MWVW01000078.1_pt1 | contig 24232 bp, 23 predicted proteins | sample 1047191 | NCBI WGS metagenome assembly MWVW01 (sample SAMN06349985, study PRJNA376086) | soil metagenome | isolation source: MtG22-5 sample Antarctic (ecotone) | place: Antarctica
TCTTCATTGTTAATATTGCCTTCTTTCTTACACGAAAAGAAAAGCATGGTTAACAACGAGAGATAAAATTACTTTTTTCATGACTGATTTTTTATTTGATGATTTTAATTTATTGCTTACATGCCTTTCTTTTCCAACGGCATGTCCCGATCGGCGGCATTCATATTGGCAGAAAACATCAGGCCGCTTGTATAGCCGGTCATTTGTCCCGCTTTCATTTTCATAATTTCCTCGCCATACATTTTACGGGCTTCCTCTACCGTACGCTTGCCCATTATAATATCGTGTGCAAGATTCAGCGCTAAAAAGTTTGCTCCTTCCTTGTCGCACCGGGCTGAGAACATACCAGTCGTTCTTTCCACGACCACGCTTCCGTCATACATGGCCAGTTCATCCAATTTATCCGTTGGCACTTTAAAAGACACCCATTGTTGCAGCAGATCGGTATGAGGCATTGGGAAATCGTGAGGGTATTCCATTTTAAAAACAACTGTTTTAGCCCAGGGGCCTTTGTTATTCCATACCAGCATGGTTGGTGTCATTTCATCAGGCTTGCCATACTTACCCATCATGTCTTTTGCAGCCATCTGCGATGCCATGGGCCACATTTTTAAGTCGCCCATGTTCATTTTCATTTTACTGTCCCCTTGTTTCATCTTCTTGTCTTGTGCTGTACTTTGGGTAAAGGAGGTTACTGCAATCAAAAACAGAAGAGTGTAAAAGAGACATTTAATTTTTGAGTTCATTGTTACCATTTTAATTTTTAATGAAAGCGTTTTGCTTGGTTGTATGGCAACAAAGAGGGCTCCACACCCCAAAAAAGATATCACAGAAGTATACCGATTGTGTACTGTAATAAAATTGTTTAATCGTTTCTGGTTTTTTTTTGAAATTGATCAAACAAGAGTAGTAAAAACAGGCAATCGAAAGGTGAAAATATTAGTTCCATTCTGTGTATATGCCACTAATGAACTATTATGAAGTCCAAGTATCTTTTGAACAATCAGTAAGCCTAACCCCAGTTTATCGGGTCGCTTATAGGATACACCTTGTTGATTTTCAAAATTATTAATCCATTGAAGTAAGTCTTCAGGCAATGCCTCACCGGTATTTTCTATTTTGAAAATGAGGTCCTTGTCATCAACAGCCAGAGAAGCCTTTATTGATCCATTTTCTGGTGTACTCTTTAATGCGTTTTCAGATAAGTTTTGCACTACCCTTTCCATCATACTGATATCCGCATTGACCCATACATGGTAAAGGCATTGAACACAAGAAAAATTCACTTTTTTCTCAGAAGCCATTAGCTGAAATGTATTTATGGATTCCTGAACAATCTCAGAGAGTACAAAGGGTTCTTTCTTTGGTTTGAATTCAACTGCTTCCATTTTGGACAGCTCAAAAAGCTGCTTTACCATAATTTCTATGTGAAGCATTTTATTGTAAATCAGTTGTGAATATTGTTCTTGCTCTTGCGGTGTAACGTCGCCCTGCTCTCGTTTCAACATCAGCGTTTCGGTATAACCCCTTGCAATGGAGAGCGGCGTTCGCAGATCATGTGAAATAGTTGCAATAAAACTTTTTCTTTCTTCCTCTGATTTTGTAAGCTTATTTATTGTAGTGGAAAGCAGGTCAGCCATTTTGTTGAAGGCCTGTGTTACGGGTTCTAATTCATCCTGCTTTTTCAAATTAAAGCGGGCATTATAATCGCCATTTTCAAAACGCTGCAGTACATCAACCATTTGGTTAAAATTTTTATTCATCCTTCGCAGGTAAATAAAGCTGATCGTAAAAGAAAACAGGATGATCACAATAAAGCCCTTTATAACTAAGTTGATAATATGATTATTATAAAGTAAGTCCATTACGCCCTCAGACTTTTTGCTCCCCAGAATAACATAAATATATCCGAAGGATCCTTTGTTCCCATGAACTTCAGCTGCTGAAAATATTTTATTATTGTTAGGGTCTTTTGGATCCACTCCTTTAATAAACTGATCACCTTTGGTTTGAATGTATTTTTTTATTGGTGTCAGCAAAATTTGCCATTGCCTTATTTCTTTTTCCGGTGCATGAAACGCAATAACCTTTCCACTTGTATCTAAAAAATAAACTTCGGCACTTGGGCTTAAAACCATAGCATTTTTAAATACCGAATCAGCTTTTTGTTTATTGATGCCTTTTTCATTAAAAGGTGAGGTAAATTCGGCGATGTGTGCAGCTACTTCTTTATTAAGTAATTGAGTGCTCGCCTGGTGATAATAGTTCGTAGCCAGGTAGGTAATAATGATAAATAGCACACCCAACAAGGTTATCGTGCCGAAGATAACAACAGCAAACGGCCGGAATATAGCAGGCTTTTGTTTCATTCTGTAAAACGGTACCCTGAACCCCAGGCGGTTAAAATATATTTTGGATGATTTAAGTCTTTTTCAAGCTTCAACCGTAGCCGGTTGATATGTGATGTGATGGTATGCTCATATCCGGAAAAAGCATACCCCCATACTTTTTGTAATAATTCTTTCCGGGTAAATGTTTTGCCCGGATTGCTCGCTAGTAACCATAAAAGGTCAAACTCTTTTACCGTCAACTCCACCCGATCTCCCCGTAAACCTACCTTTCGTTTGACGGGGTCTATGGTAAGCTCTCCGAATTCAAGTGGTTTATTTTCTAACAGCTCATCTTTTTGATGGCCCGACCTGCGCATAACAGCCTTTACTCTGGCCATTAATTCCAATATGCCAAAAGGTTTGGTTACATAATCATCTGCACCAAGTTCCAGTGCGAGCACTTTGTCCGATTCCTCAGCGTGGCAGGTAAGCATGATCACAGGAGTGTGCACATTGGACGCTCTTATTTTTCTGCATATATCAAGACCGTTGCTATCAGGCAATGATATATCAAGTATGATCAATTGATAATTATCATTAGCAATGTTGTTCAATGCATCTTCCCCTGTCGTGCTTGCTGTAAGCTTGTACAGTGCAGCGTCCAGATGCAGATGGATCAAATTAGTTATCTCAGGGTCATCTTCTACTAATAAAATATTTTGCATGAAGGAATGCTTATTGTACCGTCAAAATTTAGAGATTCTAAGGACTCTACCAAAGAACTCCATCTTTTTTACAAAAAAATACTTTTGTGATAATTTGATTGATGTCTTTGAAATCAAAATTTTATCATCTGCTATGAAACTAATTGAAGCACTAAGGAAGCAGAACTTAAGTTGCTCACCGGGGGCAGAAGCTTATTCCACCGAAATCAGTACACTTTTACTATGCGCAGAAAATTCGGGTGCATCATACTTTGAATAGTAGTGATACCATTGCTGAAGCTTCCTGCATGTGTAACGAAAAACGGATATGCAAATACGTAAGTGTCCTTTCGTAGATAATCAAAAAAGAAACTGGTGCTTGCATCTTTTGATCTGCATTGTTTATATCCATGCTTCCCATAAATCCAGGAGTTCAATTTGTTTGCTTTTCATAAACTTATTTTAACAGTAAGGTAAAGCCATTAACTTACCCGATACTTTCGGTTTCTACTGTATTAATTGGGTATTACTACGGTAGTATTCCAAAAACCAGAATAGAATAATGAAAATTTACAGCATCAGCAAACTACATCCCCTGATATCTGAATTATCCAGCCGGCCTAAGACTTCAAAACTACCGTTAGGATATAACCGCCCTACATCTTCAGTAGCTATGAAACTGCAGGAGTATATATTAGCAAGGTCAATTACATTTATGGCACCTGTTGCCGTCGCCTGATTTGGAATAACAATATTCACCGGGTCATCCTCTTCACGAATTGAAATTGCCATCCATGAGGGGCAAATAAATTTTCCTTCTGTTTTTGCATAAGCCTGCGACATAAGTTCGGTCATACCATATTCAGAATGTATAGCACCTCCCTGGAATGATTGCTTCAATTTTTGGTGTACTTCATCTCTTATCAATTCTTTTTTCCGGCCTTTCATCCCCCCCGTTTCAATTATGATTGTATTTTTTAAGTGCATAGGATAGGATTCAGCAAAATCCAGCAACGCATAGGTCACCCCGATCAATAATATTTTTTGATGGCTTTGGTTTAATTCTGAAATGTTAGCTGCCAGCTTATTAAAATCATATAAATGAAAACCATTCAGGGGATGATTGCTAAGCTGCATTAGCTTTTCAACCATATAGATCAATGAAGAATGTGGACGCTCTGAATAGGAAGGCAATAAGGCAATGATGCAATAATCTTCAGGTGATCCGTAAAATCGCGTAAAAGTTTTTATAAAAGAACGTTCATATAGGTTGAGACTCTTTAATAAATGCCTGCTGATTAAATTAGCTGTTGTTCCACTGCTTTCAAAAATTACTTCTGGTTTTTGAGTGGATGCATATACTGAATGGGTTTTAAAAAAAGAAATGGGCAGGTATGGTATATTGGCTGCCTCCATGGTATTCAATGGTGTTTGTTGCACCAAATCGCAATACCGGTGATAAATATCATTCCGGTCGTATTGAAAAAGAAAAATATCCATAGCAAATGCCTCAAACATTTCTCTGGATTCTATGTTAAAGACTTGTTGTTCTATACGTTGTATATTAGGTGGGTCGCTACACATGTTGTATTTTTGAAACACGATTTGGCTATGAAAAAAATCATACTGTTTACCTCCATTTTATCTATAGTTGCTGCGTGTGACAAAGATAATTTCGAAACAAAACCGCGGCTTAAATTACTTTCCGGCAATGATAAGACAGTACAGTTTAATGGTACGCTACCTATAGTGTTGGAATATACAGATAAAGAAGGTGACGTAAGTGATTCTGTATTTGTAAAAAAGATGCGGCTCAACAGAAGAATTGTACCTACACTTCGTGATTCCTTTCGCTTGAAGATTCCCAATTTTCCAAATACCACTAAAGGTGAGATAACAGTAAACCTAGATTATACCGCTATTATTTCTGCCCTCAACCCTCCCAATATACCGGGTACTGTTCCTGCCCGAAAAGAATCCGATACACTGAACATTCAAATATCTGTACGGGATAAAGCAGGTAATACCAGTGATACCATTACAGTAAAAAATGTAATAGTTGAGCGCCAATAGATCCACACTCCTGGTGGTAATTAATAAATTTTGATCAGTGATAAGGTATTCATTTATTTGTTTACCATTTTGAGTTTTGATTAGATTTGCACGTTTAAATTCAAACTATGGCGAAAGCGCAAAGAAAAAAGACATCAGGAAGCGGCGTTGTTCTTACAGAAAAATCATTGCAATTTCTTGCTGATTACATAAATAATCCTTCACCCGTGGGTTTTGAAACAGCGGGGCAAAAGTTGTGGTTGAATTATTTAAAGCCCTTTGTAGATCAAACTTTTACAGACCCTTATGGTACGGCAGTAGGCATCATCAACCCGGGCCAGGATTTTAAAGTAGTGATAGAGGCCCATGCAGATGAGATCAGTTGGTTTGTCAATTATATTACTGCGGAAGGCTTGATATACTTAAAGCGCAATGGTGGTGTAGATCACCAGATAGCACCTGGTCAGCGGGTGTTGATACATGGGAAAAAAGGAAATGTAAGGGCGGTATTTGGATGGCCCGCAATACATACAAGGATCAATACTCCGGAAAAAGAACCGGTAGCAAAAGTAGAAAACGTTTTTTTGGATTGTGGTGCAAGAACAAAAAAAGAAATTGAAGACCTGGGCATTCACGTGGGCAATGTAGTGACTTATACAGATGGTTTTGAAGAATTGGCCTATGATTATTTTGTAGGGCGTGCTATGGATAACCGCATCGGAGGTTTTATGATTGCCGAAACCGCACGTATTATCCGGGAAAATAAAAAAAACCTGCCGTTCAGCTTATACGTTGTCAATGCAGTGCAGGAAGAGATAGGATTACGAGGAGCTGAAATGATAGCAAGGCGAATAAAACCGGATGTAGCAATTATTACTGATGTCACACATGATACATCAACACCTATGATCAACAAAATGATAGAAGGAGAAACCACCTGCGGCAAAGGCCCTTCCCTATCCTATGGACCAGCCGTTCACAACAAATTGCTGGATTTGGTAAGTGAGGTGGCTGAGAGAAAAAAGATCCCGGTGCAATTGCGGGCTGTATCGCGAAGTACAGGTACTGACACAGATTCATTTGCATATGCCAATGATGGATGTCCATCGGTGTTAATATCAATTCCGCTGCGATACATGCATACTACTGTAGAAATGCTGCACCGGAAAGATATTGAACAAACTATTTTATTGATGTATGAGACTTTGCTGGCTCTTACCCCTAAAACCAATCTTAGCTATTTTAAATGATGGCATTTCTATTATATATTGATCCCGGTAGTGGCAGTTATCTTGTACAGGCAATAGTAGCGGCAGTTTTGGGTATTGCTTTCTTTTTTAAGAATATAAAACTATATATCAAACATCTTTTTTACCGTTTTTTCAAAAAAAATGATTCAAAGCCTTAATGGATTCCCTCCCAATAAAACATCCTGCATCTTATCGCGATCCCGCAGGATTTATTTTTCATCATGAGGGCAAATTATACCGGCAGGTAAGCCAATGTTTCCGGGAAGATTTTGATCTTTTCATTTCCAGCGGTCTCTACAAAGAATTAAGCACTTCCGGAATGCTGGTGGAGCACCAGGTTCTAGGTACTAATTTTACTGCAGATGAAGAATGGTATAAAACAATAACACCTGAAGTCGTAAAATTTATTTCTTATCCATATGAATGGTGTTTTCAGATGCTTAAAGATGCTGCACTATTGACCTTGGCTTTGGCCCGTAAAGCAATTGACCACGGGCTAATTTTGAAAGATGCCTCACCATATAATATTCAATTACATAACGGTAAGTTGATCTTTATAGATAGTTTATCCTTTGCACGTTATGATGAAACAAAGCCATGGATAGCTTACCGCCAGTTTTGTGAAAATTTCTTAGCTCCTCTTGCAATCATGCATTACTCAGGTATGCCATTGCATTCATTAAGCCTTGCCTATCCCGATGGTATTCCACTGGCGATAGCACAAAAGCTTTTGCCTTTTCAATCCAAGTTCAGTTTGCATCAGTATTTGCACCTTCATCTTCATAATAAGCTCTCAAAAAAAAGTGCAGAAGTCAATAAGCCGAAATCCTTTTCACTACATAAATTAAAAAATATATTACGAAGCCTGGAAACAGCAGTCAGCCATCTGCAATTAAATTATAAAGGTATTTGGTCTGAATACTACCCGGAAGCAGCACAACGGCAGAATTACTTACCAGAAAAAAAGGAAATTATTGCCAGATGGATTGAAAAAATTGAAGCAAGCACTGTGTTTGATGCCGGAGCCAATGATGGAACATTTTCCAGATTAACCAATGCCAGGGGCTGGTTCACCCTGAGTGCTGACATAGACCATTCCGCAGTGACTAAATTGTATGGCGAAGTAATTAAAGAATCACTCTCTATTCATCCTCTTATAATTGACCTGGCTAACCCAAGTCCTGCAAACGGAGTAAACTACGAAGAAAGAAAAAGCTTATCGGACAGGTTTCATGCAGACCTTATACTTGCACTTGCCCTTATACATCATTTAGCAATAGGTAAGAATATTCCATTTGAAATGATAGCTAAAATGTTCAGGCAACTAGGAGAAAAACTGATTATTGAATTTATACCAAAAGATGATGAGAAAATACAATTGATGCTGCAACAAAAGCAAGATATTTATCATTGGTATACTCAATTCAATTTTAAACAGGCTTTCAGTAAATACTATACAATTTTGGAAGTAAAAGAATTATTCAGGGGCCGAACGCTATTTTTAATGCAGCCTTTATGAAATTACGAGGTCACGATTTTTTCATTTTTCTTTTACCGGTTTATTTTGTTTTCCATAATTATACTACCAATTTCCCATCTGTATCTATTCCAATCGCTGTTACTGTACTTTTCCGCTATCTATTCATAGCTGTACTACTCTACGTCTTATTTTATTTTGTATTTAAACAAAGGCTCAAAGCTGCAGTTTTTACTTTTTCAGTTCTTGCTATGCAGCTCTTTTTTGGTCCATTCCACGATGGGGTAAAATCTTTATTTGGTAGATTATTTATTTCCAGTTATTCTTTTTTAATGCCTCTGTTATTGCTGGTATTGGTCGTTATATTTTTTTACTTAAAAAGGTCGCAAAAAATATTTAACAGGATCGCATCTTACCTGAGTGTTGTGCTATTGGTTTTTATACTGATTGATGCGTTCATGCTAATGTCAAAAGCAGGAAGCACAAAGGACTTGGAGATTGAAGACAAAAGCCGGCAAACTATAAAGTGTGACACCTGTACAAAAAATGATATATACCTGATCATTGCAGATGAATATGCAGGAAATACAGAACTGAAAGAATTAATGAAATTTGATAATAGCCATTTTGAATCAGCTTTACAAAAACGTGGTTTTTATGTAGTGCCCAACTCCATCAGCAATTATAATTATACACCTTTTTCAGTTGCTTCTATTTTGAGCATGGAATACCTGCAGGGCATTACAAAACAAAGCAATAAAATTTCAAACAGAAGTATCAGTTATGAAAAGATTAATAACAATACCTTGATAAAGACATTATCAGATCATGGATATAACTTTTTTAATCTTTCACTTTTTGACTTTGCCGGCAGACCTACTCAGGTAGACAATATGTTTTTTCTTACCCGTGAAAAGCTTATTACAGGACAAACGTTTACACAAAGAGTCAATACTGACATTCGTTTCAATCTAATAACCCGCTTTGGGTTAAAAACCGAAATGAAAAATTTGTCAGATAAAATTTGGGAAACTAATGTTTGGCTACTGAATCAAACAAAAAAAATAGCCAGCAATAAATCAGGCGAACCAAAATTTGTATATACACATCTGAACATGCCGCATTATCCTTATTTTTTTGATCGCAATGGCAAGCCTTACCCAATAGAAACATTAATGGAAGGATACCAACACCGCATTGAGCCCTATACTGAATACCTTCAATATTGCAATACAATTTTTATTGAACTCATAGATCATATTATCAAAACAAGTAAACAGCCACCAATAATCATATTCATGGGTGATCATGGTTTCAGGCATTTCGAAAAGCCTGTTGCTGAAAAATATCATTTTATGAATATGAATGCTGTTTACTTCCCCGATAAAAATTATTCATCATTTTATGAAGGTATGAGTGCAGTAAACTTATTCAGGATAGTGTCGAATATTCAGTTCAATCAGAAATTGCCTTTGCTTAAAGACTCAACAAGTTATATGGTTGAGTACTAATTCCTTTAAATACTATCTTCGTTTTTTTATGTTTGCAACTCAACGAATTTTTGTACTGGCACCACATACTGATGATGGTGAATTAGGCTGTGGCGCTACCATTGCCAAATATTTAAAACAGGGAAAAGAAGTATTTTATATTGCTTTTTCCACTTGCAGCAGATCACTGCCTTCACACATGCCTGCCGACACATTAATTACTGAATGTAAGCATGCTACCAGGCTTTTAGGTATCCCGGAAAACAACCTGGTCATGTTTGATTTTGAAGTACGCCGGCTACCGGCAAGCAGGCAGGAAATTTTAGAAACACTCTTTGACCTTAAAAAAAAACATGATCCGCAAACTATATTACTACCGGCTCAAAAAGATGTACACCAGGATCACCAGGTTATTTATGCAGAAGGCCTTAGGGCTTTTAAGGAATGCAATCTTTTAGGTTATGAATTGCCATGGAATAATACACAATTTCAGCCAGTGTTTTTTGAAACAATAACAGCCGCCCACCTTGAAGCAAAATGTAAAGCACTGAAACAATATGAATCACAAAGCAGCCGTGTGTATATGAATGATGAATTTATCCGCTCGCTGGCAAGGCTCAGAGGCGTGCAGGCCAACACAGCTTATGCAGAAGCTTTTGAAGTCTATCACCTCGTCGGCTAATTTCTACGGCTAGCATGAAATACAATATTGCTTGCACCATCCCTTAACCATAATACATTATTGTCTACTGTATAGGCGCTTACCGTTTCCTGCAATAGCTTTAAAAAAGCCCCTTCCTGCTCCAAACGATCGCAAGCCATTTTTGTTGAAATAATATTACTGAATTTGATACTGGTGCCTTTGAGGATGAATGAACCGGAAATGCGATTGCAACCTCCACTCCCTGTAAATGTATTATCCTCTTTGAAGCTGAGAAATACATTAGATAATGTTTCAGCTTCCATTTTTGCCTGTCTGTGCATAGTGTCAACAGTCCAGCTACCAACTAATTTTTCCATATAATTTTTCTGGCTCGTTCCAATATTTTCCGGATAAAACTCAATAGAATCTTTGACAAAAGATGTATCACCTCTTACTATTATTTGCGAACGGCCAGCCGGCTTCTGTGTAGAGCAGGCCCAACAGAAAAACAGTAATGCAATAAGGATGGAAAAAAACTTATACATAATTGTATTTTGTCTATCAACTTCAATTTTTATACCACTAAGTCATAGATCATTTAAACCAAAAAGCCTGTTAAGGTGTGCATTCAGGCCAAACTGGTTATATGCAGCGCCTGGTGCGAAATAAGCACGTGCATATTGAAATTGCAATTTGCGGAATTTTACCTTAAAACCGGCAGAAAAACCATTTAGTCCGTTGCCGGTATTACCAAGATTTAATTCACTTCTACGCAGTCGATTATAGCCGATTGTTGTTTCCAATTGATCGCCAAAGTAAATATGTGTCGCAACAACAAAGTGATTGAAAAATTTTCCGGTAAATGAAGTGCCGGAAGAAAAACCATTCTCATTTTCAAATAGGGTATCCTTATAGTTGATATCAAACCGGTGAATTTGCTGTGCAGTTAATGAAAAAGCCAATGGTGCTTTTTCTAATCGTTTGGTGATGCCGAGCTGGAGGTCAAATGGCAGGTCTTCTTTTTCGTCATTGAAAGCTGTGAGTTGAACACCCATATTTTTAGCCAACATAGAAACAGAAACAGAATGAGATGAATCAAAAAAAAGCACGCCAGCATCAAAAGCAATTCCTGAAGAACTGTATTGGCCGTAAGCAGAATGAATAAACTTTGCAGTCAACCCATACTGCCAGTTTTTCAAATATTTTTTTCCTGCTGACAGCTGTATTGAAAAATCTTTTGGATGAAAATTTCCCTCCTCTTCACCTGCTGGTGTTGTTTGTACCGTATTTCCATAATCCACATAAAAGATAGCCCCGCCGAGTGTAATACCCGGTTTTTGCAAATGATATGCACCCGCAAGATGATATGCTTTCACATTGGCAAAATATGCGTTGAATGAAGCATTCAATTGACTGTGCATTGCTTCTCTCAACAATGCCGGGTTATTTGTCGCCAATCCCACATCTTCTGATAAATAAGTGAGATTAATACCCCCTGATGCTGACAGCAAAGGAGAAGAGGGTAAATGCAAAAAATTATAAACTGCTGCACCACCCAATGTCTGGGCATTCGATGTAAAAGAAAGGAAAAAAATGAATATAATATTCAGTATCCGCAACGACTTGACACTTGTTTTAAGCAAATTTAATCCTGCAGCGCAAGGTCTAAAACCTGGTTCATTGTTTTTACATAATGAAACTTCACGCCTTTTATATATTGTTGATTGATCTCCTGCACATCTTTTTCATTCTGAACACAAAGGATAATTTCCTTTAAACCTGCTCTCTTAGCTGCCAATACCTTTTCTTTAATGCCGCCCACAGGCAATACCTGGCCACGTAGCGTTATTTCACCTGTCATTCCTAAATAAGGCCGGACCTTACGACCTGTAAATGCAGAAGCAAGTGCCGTCAGCATAGTGACACCAGCACTGGGGCCGTCTTTTGGTGTAGCCCCTTCTGGTACATGCACATGTGCAGTTTTCTTTTCAAATATAAAGGGATCGATGCCATAACGTTTAGCGTTGGCCTGCAAATAAGAAAGAGCAGTGGCAGCACTTTCTTTCATCACATTTCCCAGATTACCGGTAAGTTTCAATTCAGCTTTGCCTTCTCCCAATGTTGTTTCTATAAATAATATATCACCCCCCACTACGGTATACGCAAGCCCCACAGCTACACCAGGCATGTTTGCCGATTTATAAATTTCATTAGAGTGTCGCGACCGGCCTAAAATCTTTTCAACATCTTTCGTGGTTAGTGTTGCTTTTAATTGACCCTTCATGGCTAACTGCTTTGCCTGGTACCGCATGATTGAAGCCAATTGCCTGTCAAGCTCTCTTACGCCACTTTCTCTCGTATAGTCTTCGATAATTTTTTCTAAAACCTTATCACTGATCCTGAATTTTGTATTGCCCAGTCCATGGGCATCTTTTTGTTTTGGCCATAGATGACGTTTTGCGATTTCTATTTTTTCTTCGATCGCATATCCGTTCAGTTCAATAATCTCCAGGCGGTCACGCAGGGCTGGTTGTATTGTTTGCAGATTATTGGCTGTAGCTATGAAGAGCACTTTGCTCAGATCGTACTCAAGTTCAAGATAGTTATCATAAAACGTATGATTTTGCTCAGGGTCCAATACTTCAAGCAATGCACTGCTTGGGTCACCCCTAAGATCGCTTCCCACTTTATCTATCTCGTCCAGAATCATCACCGGGTTAGATATTTTTGTTTTCCTGATCGATTGTACGATTCTGCCGGGCATGGCTCCAATATATGTTTTCCGGTGACCCCGTATTTCACTTTCATCATGTATGCCACCAAGGCTCAATCGTACATATTTGCGGCCTATTGCATTTGCAATACTTCGGCCCAGCGATGTTTTACCTATTCCAGGAGGCCCATAAAAACACAAAATCGGGCTTTTCATATCGCCCTTTAATTTTAATACTGCGAGGTATTCCAAAATCCGCTCTTTGATCTTTTGCATGCCATAATGATCGGCATCCAATACAGACTTTGCTTTTCGCAAGTCATACTTATCTTCAGAATAATCTTCCCACGGAAGATCAAGCATCAGGTCGAGATGATTGTAAACAATAGAATAATCAGGTGTGCTGGGATGCATACGTTCCAGTTTTTCTATTCCTTTCTGGAACATTTCCTTAGCTGCTGTGCTCCATTTTTTGCTATCCCCTTTTTTCTGCATCTCCTTAATCTCGCGTTCATTTACATCGCCACCCAATTCATCCTTGATGCTTTTCAATTGCTGTTGTAAAAAATAATCACGCTGTTGCTTATCAAGCTCGGCTCTTGTTTTGTTTGTCACTTTATTTTTTAACTCGGCAAACTGTAGTTCTTTTTGTAAGAGTTGCATCAACAAATCTGCCCTTTCGCGGATGTTATTCATTGAGAGCAACTTCTGTTTTTCTTTGATCTCAGTATTTAAATTGCTTGAAACAAAATGAATTAGAAATGAAGGGCTTTCTATGTTCTTCAAAATCACTGATGCTTCTGAAGGAATATTGGGTGAAAGTTGGATGATTTCATTTGCCAGGTCTTTGATATTTGCCACATAAGCAGCAAAATCGGGCTCTGTTGAAATCTCATCATCCGAAAGAATTTTTATCGTTGATTTGAAATACGGGTCTTCGGAAGTTATTTTATCTATTGCAAACCTGTTTTTGCCCTGTATAATGACAGTGATGCCGCCATCGGGCATTTTGATCTGTTTTACAATTTTTGCCACAGTGCCTATACTTTCCAGGTCATGTATTGCAGGGTCTTCAATAGTACTGTCTTTTTGTGCAATAACCCCGATAAGTTTGTTTCCTTTATACGCATCGTTTACTGCTTTTATGCTCTTATCTCTGCCCACCGTTATCGGTAGCACAACACCGGGAAATAAAACAGTATTTCTAAGGGGTAATAAGGAAAGTTCTGAAGGAATATCTTTTTTATCAAAAGCATCAGCTTCGTTTTCATTCAAAGGGATGATAGGCATAAAATCCATCTCATCTTCGGGCTTTAGAAAAAAATTCAAATCAAGTGTTTTTAGTAAGACAATATGACGCTCCAAAGCGGGAACCTGTAAAGGTAATCATGAATCGCATAGTGGTCAAGATTGATGCCATTAAGGTTTATCTCACTTTTTGTCATAAAAAAATCTCCTTGCAATGCAAAGGGATGCCAAAAAATTACTGATTATTTATAAAGCAAAGCCAAGAGACAACTGGAATCCCTGGTTTTTCCATTCATTCTGGTCATCAATATCATTTATATTATTCAGCCCTACAAAATAACGTCCGGTAACACGCAACTTACTTATCTTCAGCTGAGCCCCGCCCAGTAATGAAAAATCGCCATTGTCAAAAGCTTCCCTGCCATTTTCCAACAACTTTTTATCCTGGTCCATAAGGATTCCAAATTGAGGCCCTGCCTGTAAAGAAAGTACATTGCCCAGCTTATAGTTCAGCACAACAGGTATGGATAAATAGTTAAGCTTAATATCCCTGTTGTCAGAAAAATTCAATGCATCCTTATAAATATTTTTGAAAGAACTGTCCACCCTTGTCTGGTATTGATTGAAAAGTACTTCAGGCTGAATACTTAGTTTTCCACCCAATCCTATTTCAGCAAATCCACCTAAGTGGTATCCATATTGGAATTCATCTTTAAAAGCTTTACCATCTATTTTAGTAATGTTTGCACCGGCTTTAATTCCAAAATTCAATTGAGAAAACGAATGGTACGAAAAAATCAAAAAGGCAAATAAGATTAATAATCTGGTTTTCATAAAAGTTTGTTTTAAGGAAATTTTCAACCTTAGTGCCAGTGAAAACATCCTGCTGTTAAAAAAGAAATAAACTATCAAAAGCTCAATCCCGTATTCAATGTCAATGCTGTTGAAATATTTTTTTCGGTAGCAGGAAAATAATAATCGACACCAAATTGAGGTTGAATAAAAAACCTGCCAAATGAAACCTCTGATTTCAAAAAAGCAGTCAAGGATAAAGGTTGGAAGTACACTTTATCATCAAGCGACACATTTCTTGAATTGTATATTAGATTATTCCCCTTGCCAGGATTTTTAGCATAACTATTACTGGTTTCATTGAACCCGAATTTTTGAGTACCGCTGGTAAACACTAATTGCGGTGTTATCCTTATTACATTTCTGTTGCCCAAAATATTTAACCAATAAAAATCATGGCGGAGTGAAGTCGCTAAAGAAAAATCGCTGACACTTTCCTCGGTATTAGTTCGTGTATATGTATTGGTGCGCAAGCGAAGAAAGGTAATATGGTCTTCTCTTTCTTTAAAATCTGTACGTGTGCCCCATCCGTACGTAGCTGTGACAGATGGTTTTATCCACCAGTTTTTGTAAGTAAAATATACAGCTGTTTCATTTTTTAAAGGTGAAGTATAGAAGGAAAGCGAATCCTTGGTAATGAATCGTGTAAAACTCAGTCCTGTAACAAATGAAGTATTTTGCAGATAATCAAATGAACCTGTTATTAAAAACTGGTAAGGTTGGAAACGATCTGCATCGTTGGTAATGGCTGCACCAACGGTTATTCCTAATCCGTTTTTATCAAAATAGGCAAGTGAAGGAGTAAAAGTCAATTGTTGCTTTGCTTGAATATTGGCGCCATTTTTTGAAGTAAAATTCAAGTAATGGTTGGTGACACCAATATTCAATAAGCCCATGCTCCTTGGCGCAGTAATGGAATCAAGGAAATCATCCAGCTCACTGAAAAGGTCATCGTAATAGGACAAGCTATCTTCTGCAGTTTTGGTTTTTTGAGCATTAAGGGATAAAAATGCAATGCAAAAAAATCCTATATAGATCAACCGTTTGACCATAATAGCATTTAAGTTAAGTAATATGGAAGCAAAGACCTTGTACAAATAGTAAAGTTTAACCTAAAGAACGAAATAAAACAGCATTTAGTTCATCAACTCAACTCAATCAAAGTGATTTCAGGTAAAATACCTACTCTGCCGGGATAACCTATAAAACCAAAGCCCCTGTTTACGTATAATTTTTGATTGCCATTTTGATATAGTCCTGCCCACTGCTTATATACATATTGTACAGGGCTCCACTTGATCCATGGTATCTCTACACCAAATTGCATTCCATGGGTATGACCTGAAAGCATTAGGTCTATATCTTTATATTTTGTTAGTACTTCTGCTTCCCAATGGGAAGGATCGTGACTTAATAAAATTTTAAAAGGAATTGCTTCAGTACCATTATAAGCCTCCTGTAGTCTGCCATATTTTGGAAAACGGGCCTTTGCGCTCCAGTTTTCTATACCGAGCAAAGCTAATTGCGCATCCGCTTTCGTAATAACAGCATTTTCGTTCAAAAGCAAACGCCATCCCAGTTGTGAATGGGTTTGTTTGAGGCGTTCGAGATTAGCCTCTTTTTCCTGCTTGCTTATCCATTCTACATAGTCACCATAATCATGGTTGCCCAATATGGAATACACCCCAAGTGGCGCCTTGAGCTGACGAAAAATTTCAATGTATTCCACCATTTCATCAGACTTATTATTGACAAGGTCACCTGTGAATAAAATAAGATCGGGTTTTAATTCAAGAATTTTATCAATACCTTTTTGTACGGCTGCTTTGTCATTGAAGCTCCCGCTATGCACATCAGAAATCTGGATCACCTTTAAACCTTTAAAGGCAGCAGGAAGATTTGGAAAATGAAGCGACAGTTTTTTCACCTGGTAGTTGTATTTGTTGGACAATCCATACACCAATGAACCAAACAGCCCACTGCCGGCAGCTATACCAATCCAGCTTAAAAAAACTGATCTTGATATTTTTTCACCTTCCTGCAACTGCTCACCTTCCGTATTAGAAAAAAATAATTTGCCGGCTGTCCATTGTATGCCTCTTCTTATATCATCAATTAATAAGAATACAGCCGTTATCAGCTTCGCAAAAAACAAGGCAAGAATTAGTGTGAATAAAGCATTTCTAAACCCCTTTGGATAACTTTCAAAATTGAGATAAGGAAGTAAAAAAAGCAGGAGCACTGCTGAAATGGAAAGAACCCAGTAAGTTATATAAATAATAGTCCTGGTTTTCGGTCCTGCCGAGTGCGACACAAATTTTACGGCCTGAAAAACATAAAAATCAAGAACGATCATTACTCCTATCAAAATCAGCCAAAATGGAGAGTTTCGCATATCTGTTCACAAATAATGCTGCAATTAAGCAAAGTTTTCCATATTCGCTTTGTTAAGGTTGTTTTGATCCTGAATTGCCACCTGAACACGTATTTTTGCTCAGCCTGAAAAAAGCAGTAATAAGGTGGTTATGATCCTGGAATGGCATTAGTAATTAAGCTTTTTATATACAATATCAAAACACTGGATTAATAGAATGATAATCTTATTAGCTACTGGAAAAAATGAATGAAAATTTTATAACTAATAATAAATCCCGCTAAGAAGCAAGGAAAATATGGCAAGAATAATAGGCGTAGCTAATCAAAAGGGCGGCGTAGGAAAAACCACCACTGCCATCAATCTGGCAGCAAGCCTGGCAGTGCTGGAGTATAAAACTTTACTGATTGATGCAGACCCGCAGGCTAACAGTACAACAGGTGTAGGTTTTGATTTGCAAAATGTAACGCAAAGTTTATACGATTGCATGGTGAACGAAGCCGAAGCCAGTGAGGTTGTTTTGAAAACGGATATTCCTAACCTTGATCTTATTCCATCTCACATCGACCTTGTGGGTGCCGAAATAGAAATGATCAATTATCCTAACAGGGAAGCAGTGTTAAAAAACCTGGTGCGATCTGTAACTGGTGATTATGACCTGATAGTGATAGATTGTTCACCTTCGCTTGGGTTGATCACAGTAAATGCATTGACAGCTGCTGATTCGGTGATAGTGCCGGTGCAATGTGAATTTTTTGCATTGGAAGGCCTGGGTAAACTGCTTAACACAATAAAAATTGTACAAAGCCGGCTCAATACCAGTCTTGCTATTGAAGGCATATTGATGACGATGTATGACGGACGGCTGCGGCTCTGCAATCAGGTAGTGAGTGAAGTACGCCGCCATTTTGATGACCTTGTCTTTAATACTATTATCCACCGCAATGCACGCCTGGCTGAGGCACCCAGTGTGGGTAAGCCTGTTATTTTATATGATGCCAACAGCAAGGGATCAATGAATTATCTCAATCTTGCAAAAGAAATTCTTCAAAAAAATAACCTAACCCGCATTAGTGAGGAAGAAAGGACTGTGGAAATGTGAAAACGAGTTCAAAGTTCCAAGTTCAAAAAATTTAAATAAAATAATGGGAGATTTTAAAGATTTGACTGTTTATAAAAAAGCGTATCAATTGGCAATGGATATCTTTCAAACATCAAAAACATTTCCGGTTGAAGAACGTTATTCCTTAACAGATCAAATAAGAAGATCATCCAGATCAGTTTGTGCCAATTTAGCAGAAGCGTATCGTAGACGAAAATACAAAGCACATTTTCTTTCTAAACTTACCGATTGCGAATCAGAAAATACTGAATCAGAAGTATGGTTAGATTTTTCAAAAGATTGTGGTTATATTACTGGAACACTTCATAAAGATTTTTTTGAAAGAAATAGTGAAGTAAGAAAGCTTATTTTCCACATGATAAATAACTCTGATAAATATATTTGACAGAATTTTGAACTTTGAATTTTGAACTTTTCATGACCAACCCAAAACAAAATAAAGAAGCACTTGGCAAAGGCATCCGTTCGCTTTTGCAGAGTATTGATGCCGATTTAAAAACAACAGCAGGTGAACTGCAACCGAGGGCAATAGAAGAAGCCACGGGTTCTATGCGCATTGCTATTGAAAATATTGAGGCAAATCCAAAACAGCCACGGCGGGATTTTGAAGAGTCTTCACTACATGAGCTGGCAGCTTCAATCAAGCTCCATGATATCATTCAACCCATTACTGTTTCTAAACTGCATGGTAATAAATACCGTCTCATTTCAGGAGAACGCCGGTGGCGGGCGGCAAAACTTGCCGGTTTAAAAGATATACCCGCTTATGTACGACAGGCAAATGATTACGAACTACTTGAACTCGCTCTCTTAGAAAACCTGCAGCGTGAAGACCTTAATGCCATGGAAATAGCTATTAGCTATAAGCGCATGATGGATGAGTTGAATAGAACACAGGAAGAAGTAGCTGAGCGCATGGGTAAAGACAGAAGTACTGTCACGAATTATATACGGTTGCTAAGGCTACCTCCGGATATCCAGATTGCTGTTAGGAACGGAGAGATCAGCATGGGTCATGCAAGAGCTTTGATCAACGTAGATACGATAGATAAGCAACTATTTATTTTTGATGAAATAAAAATCAAAGGTTTATCTGTAAGACAAACAGAAAACCTTGTACGTAATCTTTACAAAGAAACAGACGATAAAAAACCGCTGGTAAACAACCTGCCTCCTGCTTTTAAAAAAATAGAAGACAAGCTTTCCTCGCACTTCAGCACACGTGTAAAACTCCGCCACAGTAAAAATGGAACCGGCCAGATAACACTGGATTATTATTCGCTGGAAGAATTGAATAAATTATTGGATCAAATGGATGTAAGCATTGATTAAAATTTATAAATATTTTTTTTTCACCATTCTCTTCTCTTGCCTGTTTCAGTCAGGTGCAACACAGCAAATTATAGATTCCAGCGGCACACGTTTGCAAGCCTCAGATTCCATAGATAGAAAAATTGATTCAGTTTTAAAGATTCATTCACCTAAAATTGCAGCACGCCGGTCAGCCATACTGCCGGGCTGGGGCCAAGCGTATAACAAAAAATTTTGGAAAATTCCAATAATATATGCTGCATTAGGTGTTTCAGGAGGTGTTTTTGTTTACAACTTAAAAAATTACCGGGATCTGCGTTTTGCTTACCAGGCGAAGTATAAAGCCTCGCTTCCACCACCCAATACAGATAGCTCGGATTATCCAAAAATTAAGCCTGAGTTTCTCCCGCTTGACCAGGAAACGCTGCGCTACTACCGCAATGAATTTCGCCGCAATGTTGATTATTCTGTGCTGGTGTTTATTTTGTTATGGGGATTAAATGTTGTAGATGCTACTGTAGATGCTCATCTCAAAGCTTTTGATGTCAGCCCTGATCTGAGTATCAGGTTGAAGCCCGGTTATAGTGATCTTGCCGGTACACATGGCATCAGTCTTATTTTGGCATTGAAATAAAAACCATGCAAATTGCATTGATTGGATATGGAAAGATGGGAAAGATGATAGAGGAAGTGGCAGTAAAACGAGGTCACCGGATCAGCATGCGCATTAGTTCACAAAACAAGGATTTATTTACAAAGGATAACCTGGTTAAAACAGACATTGCTATTGAATTCACCGCCCCCCAAAGTGCATTTGAAAATGTAAAAGCCTGCATTGATTTTAATATCCCGGTCGTAAGCGGGTCTACTGGTTGGAACCAACAATTACCCCAAATTATAAAATATTGTACCGAAAAAAGGGTGAGTTTTTTACATGCAAGTAATTTCAGCATTGGTGTAAATATCTTCTTCGAAATCAATGAAAAATTGGCGCAACTAATGTCTTCACATAACGATTACGATATTATTATTAAAGAAATTCATCATACACAAAAAAAAGATGCACCCAGTGGTACAGCAGTGACAATTGCAGAACAGATTTTATCATTGGTGAAGCGGAAAAAACAATGGGTTAATGATTATCCATCCAGGCCCGAACAATTATCTATAATCAGCGAACGTACCGATCCTGCACCAGGCACACATTCTGTAAAATATACATCTGCTATTGATGATATTGAAATCATACATACTGCGCATAACAGAATGGGCTTTGCTATCGGTGCTGTATTAGCGGCTGAATATATTGCAGACAAGCAAGGAATATTTACAATGAAAGATGTTCTCCAATTGTAAACAGCTTTAATACACTAATTTTCAAAACTGGGCATTAAAAAAGCATCTATTCAGTATTATCTTTTTAAGTTTTGAATCATATCCGCTGTCATACTTGAAAGATCATATTCATGTTTCCAACCCCAGTCTTCTCTCGCCTTTGAATCGTCAATGCTTTGTGGCCAACTATTCGCTATACCCTGCCTGTAATCGGGATTGTAATCAACTGTAAAATCAGGAATGTGTTTTTTTATTTCTTCTGTTATTTCCCTGGGGGAAAAACTCATTGCAGAAAGGTTGTAGGAGGTACGGGTTTTGATGTTTTCTCGGGGTGCCTCCATCAACTCGATTGTAGCCCTAATAGCATCGGGCATATACATCATAGGCAAATACGTATTTTCTTCTAAAAAACAATCATAATGCTTATCGCCCAATGCCTCATGAAAAATTTCTATTGCATAATCGGTGGTACCGCCACCAGGCGCAGATTTGTATGATATCAATCCTGGATAGCGTAAGCTCCTTACATCCACCCCAAACTTTTGATAATAATAATTACACCAAAACTCACCGGCATATTTCGAAATACCATAAACCGTTATAGGCTCAATGATTGTTTGTTGGGGACAATTTTGTTTTGGTGACGAAGGCCCAAAGACTGCTATGCTACTTGGCCAATAAATTTTATTAAGCTTCTCTTCACGGGCTATATCCAGCACATTCAGCAGGCCTTGCATATTGAGGTGCCATGCCAGTCCGGGATTTTTTTCACCGGTGGCAGATAAAATGGCTGCCAGCAGATATATCTGGGTGAAGCCCTGCCGGATTACCTGTACATGCAGCATTTCCCTGTTCATCACGTCCAGGCTGACATAAGGCCCTGTACCGTGCAATAGCTCATTTTCTTCACGCAAACAATTGCAGAACAGATTTTATCATTGGTGAAGCGGAAAAAACAATGGGTTAATGATTATCCATCCAGGCCCGAACAATTATCTATAATCAGCGAACGTACCGATCCTGCACCAGGCACACATTCTGTAAAATATACATCTGCTATTGATGATATTGAAATCATACATACTGCGCATAACAGAATGGGCTTTGCTATCGGTGCTGTATTAGCGGCTGAATATATTGCAGACAAGCAAGGAATATTTACAATGAAAGATGTTCTCCAATTGTAAACAGCTTTAATACACTAATTTTCAAAACTGGGCATTAAAAAAGCATCTATTCAGTATTATCTTTTTAAGTTTTGAATCATATCCGCTGTCATACTTGAAAGATCATATTCATGTTTCCAACCCCAGTCTTCTCTCGCCTTTGAATCGTCAATGCTTTGTGGCCAACTATTCGCTATACCCTGCCTGTAATCGGGATTGTAATCAACTGTAAAATCAGGAATGTGTTTTTTTATTTCTTCTGTTATTTCCCTGGGGGAAAAACTCATTGCAGAAAGGTTGTAGGAGGTACGGGTTTTGATGTTTTCTCGGGGTGCCTCCATCAACTCGATTGTAGCCCTAATAGCATCGGGCATATACATCATAGGCAAATACGTATTTTCTTCTAAAAAACAATCATAATGCTTATCGCCCAATGCCTCATGAAAAATTTCTATTGCATAATCGGTGGTACCGCCACCAGGCGCAGATTTGTATGATATCAATCCTGGATAGCGTAAGCTCCTTACATCCACCCCAAACTTTTGATAATAATAATTACACCAAAACTCACCGGCATATTTCGAAATACCATAAACCGTTATAGGCTCAATGATTGTTTGTTGGGGACAATTTTGTTTTGGTGACGAAGGCCCAAAGACTGCTATGCTACTTGGCCAATAAATTTTATTAAGCTTCTCTTCACGGGCTATATCCAGCACATTCAGCAGGCCTTGCATATTGAGGTGCCATGCCAGTCCGGGATTTTTTTCACCGGTGGCAGATAAAATGGCTGCCAGCAGATATATCTGGGTGAAGCCCTGCCGGATTACCTGTACATGCAGCATTTCCCTGTTCATCACGTCCAGGCTGACATAAGGCCCTGTACCGTGCAATAGCTCATTTTCTTCACGCAAATCAGAAGCTATCACATTTGCAGGGCCATATATTTTTCGCAAAGCGAGTGTTAACTCCACTCCTATCTGCCCTGAAGCTCCAATTACCAATATCTTTTCCTGTTTCATATAGCTGTAAAAAATAAAAAGTAAATGTAAAATGAAAAGAAGCTATTTATCCATATGGCTATAAATTATCTGTTGTCAATTTTGAACTATTAACTATGAACTATTTTTGGAGGATGAGTCCTTTTCTGAATAAATTATTTAGTAAACAGCAATATGATCAGAATAATTTTTTTTTGATGGCGGGCCCATGTGTCGTAGAAAGTGAGGCTATTGTTTTTGAGGTTGCTGAAAAGGTGGCATTTGTTTGCAAAGAACTTGGTATTCCGCTCATTTTTAAATCTTCTTATAAAAAAGCCAACCGCACCAGTTCTTCATCATTTACCGGGCTTGGTGATGAAATAGGTCTTGGCATTATTCAAAAGGCAGGACGCGAACTTGGACTTGCCACAGTGACAGACATACACACAGAACATGAAGCTATGCTGGCTGCGCAGTTTGTAGATGTATTACAAATACCTGCCTTTCTTTGCAGGCAGACCGAGTTATTGATCGCTGCGGGAAATACCGGTCGTATCATCAATATTAAAAAAGGACAGTTTCTGAGTGGAGAAGCCATGAAGTTTGTTGTAGAAAAAATAGCGGGTACGGGCAATGACAAAATAATTTTGACGGAACGGGGAACTACTTTTGGCTACCAGGATCTTGTTGTGGATTACCGCAATATTCCGGTAATGCAATCGCATGGGGTGCCGGTGGTGATGGATTGTACACATAGTTTGCAACAACCTAACCAATCAAGTGGAATAACAGGTGGTAACCCTCAAATGATTGGCATTATTGCAAAAGCAGCCATAGCTGCAGGCGCTGATGGTTTGTTTATTGAAACTCACCCCGACCCTTCCTCAGCTAAAAGCGACGGCGCTAATATGCTCCGTATGGACCTGCTGGAAGAACTTCTTATACAGTTGATCAAAATAAGACATGCGGTGATGCCCTAATTATACAGGAAACAATTGTTTGTTCCAATATATTATTCGCCCGCTAATAATTCCTGTTGTAATATCAGGCATATTAATCTCTACTGGTTAAATTAAGTTATAAATTCATTAGAATTCAGTGTACCTGAATCTTATTAAATCTGTCCGGTTTAATACACATTTTTCCTTTTTTATTACCTGCCTTATCATCCTTGTGCTGGAAAG
>MWVW01000079.1_pt1 | contig 24009 bp, 18 predicted proteins | sample 1047191 | NCBI WGS metagenome assembly MWVW01 (sample SAMN06349985, study PRJNA376086) | soil metagenome | isolation source: MtG22-5 sample Antarctic (ecotone) | place: Antarctica
CCCGTGTAGTAGCTGGTAATCTCTTTTGTATATAATAAATAGTGGTATCGCCTTGTATGGTAGGGCTCAAAGCAAATATGACTTCTGCAATTTCTTCTTTTTGAACACGGATAGCCAGTGTATCAATATTCAATTGTGATGGCCCGATGCCATCGAGCGGCGAGATAACACCTCCCAGCACATGATAGGTGCCATTGAATTGCTGTGTACTTTCCAGGGCAATGACATCCCGTATATTTTCTACAACGCAAATCATGTCCTGCTTGCGCATGGAGTTGGCACAGATAGAACAAATATCACCATCGGCTACATTATGGCAACGCTGGCAAAATTTGATTTCACCCCGCATGCGGCTGACCACATCGCTGAAATGTTGTACTTCATCAGTCTCCTGCTTCAGCAAATGGAGTACCAGCCGGAGGGCAGTTTTGCGTCCTATGCCCGGAAGTTTAGAAAATTCATTCACAGCATTTTCGAGAAGAGCAGAAGAAAATTGCATAGGAAATAAAGATACGATTTAACGTGAAAAAAATAAGAAAATAAGAATTATAAGGCAATCTCAAAATCGTTATCCCATGCGGTTTTCACCGTTATTTTCCGCGGTACGGGGTATACCCTTTCTGGTTGCTTCTTTGTACCAAAAAACTGACCCGGATCCCAGATGCCATTGTTGTTCTCATCGTACAAAATACGCATTTCATATTCTCCGGGTACAAAGAGATTGTTGGTATAACTTCCTTCTCTTATGGAAGCGGAAAGCAATACTACACCGTTCTGCACAAACTGCACAACAGGATTTCGTGTACGGTCTAGGTTTTTAAACCGCAAAGTGATAGTACCATATTCAGTCCGTTTGCGGGTGGAAAAAAAAACGGTATCTGTTTTAAGCAATTTATTGCCCAGGGTATCTTGCGCAAATTCTTTATCGGTCACCAGGTTATACGTACGGCCTTCTTTCCATGTAGTTTGAATGGTTAATTTTTTTTTTGTTGAATCTAAAGTGATCGCATATGATACCGGCGAAAATGTGCTGTCTGTAGTTAATGAAATTTTGGTAGTATCTAAGAAGCGGAGAGCCTGGTCAAAAGTTATCACCAGGTCTTTCAACAAATCCTGCTGGTTACCTGTAAGATTTGTATTGTAACGCAAACGCCTGTCAGTAGCACCACGTTGTGCACGGCCAGGAGTAATAGGTGAAGTCGATGCGGAAGCCGTATTTCTTACGATCTCCTTGTATGCATATAAGGTTATAGTAGGTGTAGAATCGCTAACTGCAATAGGTGCATCTGCAAAAGCGAAAGTCTGGTTCTTGCTTTGATACCTGCGCACTATACCGGCATCGCCCAGTGCATAGACAGCATACAACCCTGCAGGAAGGTTATTAAAAGTGAAATTACCACTTCCATCAAGGCGGGTTACATACCTTGGCCTTTCCTTGACCACTGCGGAATCAGTAAGATTTTTATGAAGGAGGATGGTCAAAGTAGTATCAATATTACCTGACTCAGCCATTACCACCTTGCCACTGAAGCTGAGCGAATCGAGTGCGGACCCGGTAGAAAAAGTATATACAAAATTTTTGAGCACATTGGCTTCATTGATATCTCTTACGGCATTGCCAAAGTTGAAGGTGTAGGTAGTATTAGGTTCTAATGTATCTCTTATCCGGATGGTGATTGTTCTCAGTTTAGCTTCTATTAATGGATTGGTTTCGAAAGTGGGGGTGAAAAGTAAATTGTTCTGTACATCCTGCAGGTCTATATATTCGTCAAAGGTCAACGTAATGCGGTTGCCACGAAAATTGAGGGTAGAATCTGCGGGCTCAGCCCTTAACAGTACAGGCGGCAAAGAATCTCGCGGACCACCAGATGGTGGAATGATGTTGGCGCAACCAGATGAAAAAATACCTGTTTGAAAGATGGCCAAAGCAGCTATAAAAAATAAAAGGAAGCGCTTCATTGGTTGCAAACATAAAACCTTTCATGTGCGGGGCAATTTTTGCTGTCTTAATATCGAGTAAATATTGGGTCAAGGCAAAACGTACTAAAGGTGTTTAGCAACTAAACACTTAAACTATAAATAGTTTTAAAAAATATTATCAGGATTCGACCAATTCTAAATAAGAAGGGATTATTTCTTCTTCATCAGCTTCCTGTAGTGATAGATATAATTTATGATCCTTTATGAAATTGCACCAGTGACATTCAGGTTTGCCGCAACCTGTATAAAAATCATGTGCCTGTATTTTTCCCCAGGCATTGCGGATCTGATCTTTTACAAAAACTTCCTGCTCTTTGGTAATTGCAATAAATTTTTTATCAAAGCCATCATCATTATTAGGTTCAATAAAATGAAACTCTATATTGAGTAAATTTTTTGAAGCCCATTTCTGATTATCAAGCAGAATTTTATAAAATACGGCCTGCCGCCAATAGTTCCCTCCTTCAGGTTTTTTTGAATTCCCCGGTTCTGCAAAATCCCACCGTATATTGCTCTTCTGCAAGCTGCCTGTTTTAAAATCGGTGATCACTATATCATGCCCCCAATACTGGATCTTATCAGCGAATCCTTTTAATGGGATGCCGTCAACTACTGCTTCCATCGGCACTTCTGTGCGGATGAAATCATTGGCTGAAGCGTTTTCGAAATAAGATGCATAAAAAGCAGTCAGGCATTGTATTCCATAATTGGTAAAACGTTGCAGGCTTTCTGTTGTAAACACTTCTCTGTGCGCATGTATATGCCATCTGAAGCGGGCCAGCAACACATCTAATGAAGGATATTTTTTATCATCCATCAGCTTGTTGTAATAAGCGTTCAGGGCATCATGCATGCTGCTGCCAAACTGCGCTGCTTCATTCACGGCTGAAGGCACCCGTATCAGGGAGTTATAATAAAATTTTACCGGGCAATCCAGGAAGTTATTAAGTGCAGTTACATTCATTTTGAAATTCTGAAGCAAAGAATCAATAAAGTCTTTTTCTCCTTTTTCTAATAAAGGTTGCTGTGTCAATCCATAGCGGAGTGCACTGTATTTAAGCTTCGTATCATCATCTATAGACACCGGTTCTATCTTAAGATTATCATTGGCGTTCATTTCTGCAATAAATCGGGAAGCCTCCAGGCTCTTACCTTCATTGCTATGATTGGGAAAAGAAATATATAAATGTTTTTCAGCCCGGGTAGCAGCTACAAAAAACAACCTGCGTAATTCTTCTTCATTCTCTTCAGCTGTCTCTTTTTCAAAAACAGTAGGAGGTAATTTATATGCCTGGTTCAACTTCCGTTTCCCTTCCCACAAACCACTGTAGCAACCCATAAAAAATACATAGGTATACTCCAGCCCTTTACTGCCATGGCATGTAAGCAGGTTGACCCCGTTTTCATTACCACTGGTTTGCACCAGGGGAACAGCAAGTCCATTTTCTACCAGCAAATTTATTTGCGATACCAGGCCTTTTAATGTAAGATCAGGATTGCGGCGGCATTCATCCTGAACATAATCAAAAAATCCATTAAGCATACGCATATGCCATGTTTTATCTCGTTGCTTCATGATATAAGAAAGAATGCCTGCTTCATTAAAGAGGTTTTCCAGCCAGCGCAGCAGCGGCAGGTTTTGGCTGTCTTCAATAAGCTTTTCGAGCGTGGCATGTAAGCTAATGAGGCGGTCGGTTACCAGATCATCTGTAAATAATTTTCCTTTGTTGGCTGCTGAAAGCTCTGCCAGATAGGTGCGAAGGTTTTGTGCCTTTTCTTTACTCCTTTTATTGAGCGTAATTTCATTACACATCATGGCGATACGCAAAGCCGGGGTTTTAAAAAAGTCGTAATGCAATATGGAAAACAGGCATGGTTCCCCGCTGTAAGGAATATCAGTCTCAGCTATTACATAATCCAGAAAAGAAACAATTTTTTTGATGAATAATTCTTTCAGGAGGTTTACAGAACGTTTTACATAAACAGGTACTTCCTGCAGTTGCAAAAACTTTTGTAATTCATCACCTGATTTGTGTTCTTTATAAATAACAGCTATACAACCAGGTTTGGTTCCTTTATCAATCAACCTTTTTATTTCTTCTGCAACCAAAATGTTTTCTTCAAATTCATTGCTTACGGACCGTACCACCGGTGCTATATACAAATTTTTATGATCTTCGCGGGAGGCAGTTAAGACTTTTTCAAGATCCTTGTATTCATTGGAAAGCCGCTGCTGGTTATTTTGGATCAGGTTATGTGCTGCATCAAGTATAGGCTGTACACTACGGTAGTTTTGAGTAAGTACTACACGCAGCAGGTCGTTATTATATTTCTTTGCCAGTAGCATCATGTTTTCCATATTAGCACCCTGGAAACGGAATATGCTCTGGTCATCATCGCCGACAACAAAAATATTGGGGCTTTCATCCTGCCAGAAGGAAATGAGCAATTCAACAAGCTTATTTTGTGAACCGCTGGTATCCTGGTATTCATCTACGAGTACAAATTGAAATTGCTCCTGGTAGCGGGCTAACAGGTCAGGGTTTGTTTCAAAGGCCTGTATTACCCAGGCTATCATATCATCGAAATCGTACCGCTCTGCATCCTTTAATTGTTGCTGGTAATGTGGAAAAGCCAGTACCGCTGCCTTCAGCTTGCTCATTTTCTCCAGTTCATCTTTTCCTTTTTGAGTAAGGTCAACAATGCCCTTTTTCAACTTTATTTTATTGGCGAAAACTTCAGGTATTCCCTGTTCTATATATTCATCAATCTTTTTACATAAATACTCTGTTTCCCATCCTTCTCTTTTTATACTACTAAAGAGGTTTTTTAAAAAGCGTGCCTCATAATAAGCATCACTCTTATACCTTTTCAGTGGATGCTTGTCATCAAAACTGTCTATTAACTTCATCAGGCATTGCTGCTGCTCCAGTTCATTAATTGGTTGTAAATCACGTTTATGAAAAAGATGCATGTTTTGCTGGATCACCAGGTTGCAAAAAGAATGGTAAGAATGCAGATTCACAGAGTAGGCATCGGGTCCTATAATTTGAAGCAAACGCTTTCGCATAGCCAGCACACCGGCATCGGTATAAGTAAGGCATAAAATGTTGGAAGGGAGGTAATCAGTTTCAAGTAATATCTTACCTATACGTACAGAAAGTATTTGTGTTTTGCCTGTGCCGGGGCCTGCTACAACCATTACAGGACCATAGATCTTATCTACTGCCTGGCGTTGTTGTTCATTGAGTTTTTCATATTCAATATTATAATTCGGCTCCAGTTTTTGTCTTTGTAGGGACATATTTCAAAGGTAAATGAATTGCTATGATTTTTAGTAATTTGAAAATTATACTAACCGTTAAATTATGAGAACATGATTTTTTTATAGCCCTGTAAAAAAAAGTTGATACATTTATTTTTATTCCGAACTTCCCATCCTTAAGTTAAACTGCTGGGCATCAAATGCTGTTATATTAATTTCTAACATAAACCAAACACAACCATGAAAAAAGGATTTTTTCTATTAGCAGGTTTAGTAATTCTGCTATCATGCAATGATGGAGCCAATGACAACACTACCGGGAATGATGATGATAATGATCATATGACCCAGGCAAAACGGAATACAGAGCACAACAGGGAAATTTACAGGGCTATTGAGACCGGTGATGTAAATAAGCTGGACAGCTTTATTGCCACTGACATAATAGATCATGAAGGAAATAATGGTAAAGACATCGTGGGTCTTGATAGCTTAAAACGCCACCTGGCTGCTATTCACACTTATTTTGATGATTTAAAATTTGAAATTATTTCTGAAGGTACTTCGCTGGATAATAATTATCATTTTTCCATGTTCAGAATGACCGGCAAATCAAAACAAAATCCCTGGGACATGCCTGTAGGTATGGACATAGACGACACAGGAATAGATGTCGTTAAGATCAGGGACGGAAAGGCTGCCGAACACTGGAGCTTTACCAGCAATAAGGATATGATGGAAATGATGACAGCAATGGGTGGAGGAAATCCACCTGCAGGAAATAAAGATAGTTCCAACAGGTAATTCAGCATACAAATGAGAGCAAGGGCCTGGCTAATTTGCCGGGTTTTTGTTTTTAGGCAGGTTCAACTTCTTTAATGCTTCTAATGCACTAACTAGTTTTTGTGTGTCCCCGCTATTTTTCTTATGAATCCATTGAGGGTTGTTGAAAAAAGAAACAAGGTTATGCTTAAGCGGAAGGGTCACTGAGTCAAAATTCTGTTCTTTTAATTTCAATAACAGAGTTACATAAGTTTTGTCAGCCAGGCCATATTCTCCGGCGACAGTAGGGTTTCCTGTATCAAAATCTATATTGCGCAGCATGAGGGTTTGATTACGGGCTTTTTGTATATCCCCGCCGTATTGATAAGAGACCGTATCGAAGCTTTTAATAAATAATTTTTCTACCATTGGTCCGGGTACTACAAAACGAAGCTTTTTCAGCGGGCCGATTTTTGGCAATACCTTCAGTGCAAATGATAACAGGCTTGGTCCCAATCCTGGTTTTTGCCGCTCTTTTCCATACTCTTGAAAATAAGTTTTCCTGTTCATTTTATATTTAAACTGCCTGCTTGTAATACCCGGACGTAATTTTTGGATCTCATTCTTTTTTGTTTTCCATGCAGCCTTTGTCAATGTAGGTATCAGACTTTTTACTGACCAGCGGAATGTTCCTACAGCCAGTGCAAAGCTCCCAAACACATCATTAAGGTTAATTCCATAGGTTTTTATAAATGCCCTTTCCAGCAAAGAACGGGAGATTTGGAAACCTATAAAATCACGGTAAGCCTGTGGCTCATAAGTACCGCGGGCCAGTTGCAATACATCGAAACCAAATTCTGTACGGGCATGAGAAGTTGGGTCTTCTTCATAGGTAACCATTGCACCGTATTTCTTTTTTATTTTAGGATATAATAAAGGTGCACTGATATTGGTAGCAATAGAATGCCCGTATTGATCTCCGTGGTAATGACTTAAAAAACCCAGTGAAAAAGCATATTCATTCATGTCCTTTGCTTCTTTGATCAAAGTTTCTATAAAATCGCCGCTGCGCACATAATGAACAAGGTCGCTGAACAGGGCGCTGCCAAATGGAAAATAGCCCATGTCTGCCGCGACAGAACCGCCATATGCATAGGCATGCGCTTCTTTCCATTCTTCATCTGTGGAAACCGGATAATTTTTTTTCAGCAAAGGTAAAATTGATGATGTCCAGGCCGCATCAATTACAGCCTGGTGACTAAGAATGGAATATGCTGCACAGGAAGCTGGTTTTAATAAGATGATAAAAAGTGTACAGATAAAAAACCGGTATATTGTTTTCACTTCCCGAAAATAATCAAAATAACCTGCTGTACACAAAGCCAGGGAATGGTAATAATACCAGCCCAAAAAAAATCTTCCGTAAATAATTAAAACAAATTAAGGAGCAGCAGGCTGACCCGGCCATTTTTCTATTTTATTCTTCACAGGCTGCAAGCTATGCAGGTAAGCATAGATCGCTTTCAGGTCACTGTCTTTCATTTTAGCAAAAATTGTCCAGGGCATAACACTGTTCTTTTTTCCTGCATCATATGCATATCCTTCTCTGGTGCGGTATGTATTGAATTTTGCAAGGAAGATTTCTTCCGTCCAGGCACCAATACCAGTTAGTGAATCAGATGTGATATTGGCCGAATTAACAGTGAAGCCTGGGAAATTAAATGTTAACCCGCCACTGAAAGCCGTACCCGGCTCGCCTTTTTCATTCATTGGTGTGTGGCAGGCACCGCAGTCGGCAATAGTGACGAGGTATTCACCATATTTTACTTTATCCCCTTCATCCGGACGCTTATTTGCATCAAGAGTTGCCAGGTTTGGAGGGTAAGCCATGCTGATAGGTATAAATAATTCTCTTGGCGGCACCGGATTATTTACAGGTTTAATGGTGCGTATATAAGCTATTATATCAAGTATATCCTGCTTTGGCAGTTTATTAAAATGAGGGTAAGGCATGAGAGGGAACAGGGTATCTCCATTTTTACTGATCCCCAAAGTAAGAGCCCTGAATACTTCATCATCTGTCCAGCCACCTATGCCTGTTGCTGTATCCGGTGTAATGTTTTTTGCATAGAGTATCCCCGGAATGGCGGATACTAGTTTATGATCCATTTTAAAACCGCCCCTGCCTTCAGTGCCTTCTACCACCGGCCCTGCGAACTCGCTGAAATCACGGTCACTGTGGCAATCAAAGCAACCTGCCACAGCATTTACAAGATAATCGCCCCGTGCTATACTTTGTTGAAGAGAATCATTGTATGCGGCATCATCTTTACTGCTTTGTTTATTATCTGTGCAAAATACTACACCAAGAGTAGTCATTATAAGCAGTATAGCCACTGCTGATACATTTTTCCTCATGAGCTGTTGTTTTTGGAAATTTAATTTACACCATTTTCAGTTATTTATCCGGAATTTTTATTCAATATGTAAAATAAAATGCAGCTATGGATTGCCCATGGCTCTTGCCATAATAGGAGGGTTGCCGGCACGGTTTGCAACTTATGCACAACTGTACCGGGATGTATATGCTAAAGCAGGACATGATATGAAAATGTTGCAGGGCATCAACTCACATACATATATTGCAGACACTTCACAACGGGCAGCCGATGAATTTTACCCACATTATGCCGATGTAATGAGCCGCATAGGACAGGAGAGTGGATTCCTTGTGGTAAAAATGTTTCACGCAAAGATCGCAAAGAAGGGATCGAATTCGTTTCGTGTTTTTCCGTGCCTGTGAGTTTTTGTGGAAATTCTTTGTGCTCCTTGGTGGTAAAATTTCACGCAAAGATTGCAGAGGAGCAAAGATTGCAAGAAGCAAAGAAGCTATCGAAATTGCTTCGTGTTTTTTCGTGCCTTAGAGTCTTTGTGGCAATCCTTTGGGGCAATAATTGCTGCTCTGCGGTTAATATGATAAAAAAATGGAAATTTAATACGTAAACCAGTTTGCGCAATGCCTGAAATTCCTGATATAGAAGTATTCTCCACGAACCTGAAAAAACTTTTGGCAGGTAAAAAATTAATTAAATTAAAGGTGGTGAACGGTAAGAAGTTAAAGAACAGCCCCAATGAACTCTCAAAAAATCTGGAAGGCAAAATATTAAAAGACATCTATCGTTCCGGAAAGGAAATGCGTTTTCGGTTTTCCAATGGTGTAGTATTAGGTTTGCACCTGATGCTTACCGGCGATATCATTCCTTTCGAAAAGAAAAATGAAAGAAAAAAATCAACGATCGCAGAGTTCTATTTTTCAAATGGCAAAGCAATAGCATTGACGGATAGAATGAAAAATGCCAATATCAAACTACATCCTGAAGACAAACTGGGCATGGATGCATTGGACAAAGGCTTAAATTTCAGCTACCTCAAAAAAATATTGAAAAGAAAAGCAAAGATCAAAACGGTGTTATTGGACCAGGATCTCATCCGCGGTATTGGCAATGCTTATTCTGATGAGATTTTATGGGAAACCCGTATTTCCCCATTCTCCATTTCTTCCGCCATCCCCGATGACAAGATCAAGCAACTGGCACGCAACATAAAAAAAATATTGAGAAATGCTATTACAAAAATTGCAAGCACTCACCCCGGCCTGATACACGGAGAAGTACGTGATTTTTTAAAGATCCATACCAAAGAAAAAACAGAAAGTCCAACGGGAACGCCCATTAAAATTGAAAAAAGAGGCATGATGAAAACCTATTTTACCGACGAGCAGGCGCTTTATCAATAAGGATTTTTAAAAGCAAACATTACAAACTTCTTGTAAGAGCGAGGCCTGTGACTAATTTATTATTTGTTTCGGTGTAGCTATATAAGTGCAGCACACATCTTGTATCTTTTACAGCATATAATTTAAATGAGTTTCTATGCGTAGTTTTTCATCGACATCTTTACGAGGCATTTGCCCGAAACGTTCAACAAAACTTACATCGCCAATGATGACATTTACAACACTTAGATTTGTTTGTGCAAAAGAGGGGGTGATGACCAGAACCAACAATATTATTTGTATTATCTTTTCCAGAAAGCCATTTATTATTTGACAATCAGAATGTTTTATATGTTGCTTGGGAGAAAAAAAAGTTTTATTGAAGAATATTCTTCACATGATCCTATTTTGATGATAGTACTGTCCCTTCTTCCCGTAGTTTTAATCAGCATTCTATGAAAGAAAAAAAATTTAAAAAGCTGGACATAGACCTGCCTGTTCAACCCATATCTAATCCCCGGCCATGGTTTGTAGCGGGATGGCTTTTCGTTTTGATTATAGTGGTGCTTGCTGCATGGGCTTATCTTGAGAGATGAAAGATTATTCATAAAATTATAAATTAGTGGTATTATGACTACACCCATTTCCCGAAGGGATGTTATCAAAACCATTTCAATTGCCGGTGCCGCTGCGCTTCTGTCACCGGAAAGTTTATTTTCGTCCTGCATGACAAAAAAAAATAAGCTAGGCGTAGCACTGGTAGGATTAGGCTATTACAGTACCGACCTGTTGGCTCCAGCCCTGCAACAAGCGTCACATTGCTACCTCGCCGGTATTGTTACCGGCACACCTTCCAAGGTTGAGACCTGGAAAAAGAAATACAACATCCCGGATAAGAACATATATAACTACAACAATTTCGACCAGGTTGCGAATAATCCGGATATTGATGTAGTCTACGTAGTGCTTCCTCCTTCCATGCACCGTGAATATGTCATCAGGGCTGCCAATGCCGGCAAGCATGTGTGGTGCGAAAAACCAATGGCACTGACAGAGCAGGAATGCAGTGATATGATCCTTGCCTGCAGCAAAAACAAGCAAACCCTGGCTATAGGTTACCGCCTGCAGCACGAACCCAACACGCAGGAATACCGCCGCATCATACAACAGAAGTTGCTTGGCAACGTACAGCGGTTAAGCTGCGCAGCAGGCTATCGCGAAAGCCGCGCCAGTCACTGGAAACAAAAAAGAGAAATGGGTGGTGGCGCACTCTACGATATGGGTGTTTATCCCATTCAGGGAGCAAGGATGGGTACAGGCCTGGAACCGGTAGCAGTAATATCAGCACAAACATCTACCACGCGGCCGGAAATTTATAAAAACGGGCTTGATGAAACGGCGATAGCTACACTTGAATTTCCCGGGGGTATCATAGCCGATATCAAAACCAGCTTTGGTGAAAATATCAACTATTTGAACATTGAATGCGAAAAAGGTGACATCAAAATGGCGCCTTATTCCGCTTATAACGGTGTAAAAGGTGCGAGCCCGCTCGGTGAGATCAATCATACATATAGTATACCGTGGCAACAGGCTAAGCAGATGGATGATGACGCACTGAGCATAATAAACGAAAAGCCAGTACGAGTACCGGGTGAAGAAGGTCTCCGTGATATACGGGTAGTGGAGGCTATATATAAATCTGCTGCGACAGGCCAGCGTATTGTATTGTAAGAATTGCCCTTTCATAAAATATTTATTTTCTGCTTTTGGGTTATAACTGATCTTCTTACGTTCCAAAATAAACGTCAAACAGTTTCAATTATATCCCTTCCTGCATATTGTCTTGCGCTCCTTTTGTAAATTGCAAACTAAAAATTCATTTATGGAATCCAACGTAGCATTTGCAGGCTCTGTACCTGCTATTTATGAAAAATATCTTGGTCCGTTTCTTTTTGAACCTTATGCCCTGGACCTGCTGAAAAGGCTACCCAAAGGATCGTTGAACAATGTGCTCGAAACTGCTTGTGGTACCGGCCGGGTAACAAAGCATTTGGTAGAGGCACTTGCAGGCAATGGAAAAATAGTTGCTACTGATCTCAATGCTGGTATGCTTTCACTTGCCCGTGAAATAGTAAAGGACAGCAGGATACACTGGCAGGAAGCAGATGCACAGGATCTTCCATTTGATGACAATTCTTTTGATGCGGTGGTTTGCCAGTATGGTGTTATGTTTTTTCCTGATAAACCGAAAGCATTCAGAGAAGCTTACCGTGTACTAAAACAGGGAGGACGTTTTCTTTTCAACTGTTGGGATAGCCTGGTTCATAATCCTGCCACAGACATTATAAATAAAGCGCTTAAAGAAGAATTTGGTACAGATGCACCTAAGTTTTTAGAGCAGGCTCCTTATTCATTTTTTGACCAGGGCGAAATACAGAAGTTAATGCAGGAGGCCGCTTTTAAAGACATTAAACTGGAAGTGCTGAAGTTTAATAGCAGTTACGATACCCCGGAAGTTGTCATCAATGGATTTTTGGATGGTACTCCCTTATCCGCTTACCTTGCAGATAAAGATCCCGGGAAAAAAGACGCAGTGAGAAAAAAAAGCAGGAAGCGTTTGATAGACCAGTTTGGAGAAAGCGCCGATAAAGTAGCGCTGCAGGCTATTGTCTGTGAAGGAGTAAAATAGCCGTATTGGAAGTGGTTCATTTTTTTTACAACAGCCTCTGGTGAATTTTTCTGGAGCAAAGAAATCATTGTTCTTAGCTCAGTGCAACACCTTATTACATCACCAAACAAAATGGCCATGAGATTCCTTTTACATTTTATATTTTGTCTCGTTAGTATTTCTTTGTCGGCACAAAAGGATGCATCTGTTTCTTTTGAAGCATGGATCAGTTTAAAAAATGTGGGCGGGCCTATCATATCTCCTGATGGTATGACCATTGTATATAATGTAGGCACAACAGACTGGTCTAACAACAGCTACGACAACGAACTGTGGATGGCACGTGACGGGGCAGCCCCGGTGCAATTAACCCGAACTCCAAAGAATAGCAGCACTGCCGCACGGTTCACACCCGACAGCAGGTTTGTGAGCTTTCTTGCTGACCGGGGCGAAAAAAATCAACTCTATATAATTTCTGTATCTGGCGGCGAAGCCATACAGGTATCAAACGAGGATGGCATTCATGGCTATGAGTGGAGCCCTGATGGAACTAAGATAGTATATGTGAAAGCGGAGCAGGATAGCAAAAAAGATAAAACAGTGAAAGAACGTTTTGGTGCATTTGGTGTGGAAGGTGAAGAATACAAACAAAACCATTTATGGCTGCTTAACTTTTATTACGATTCTATTGTTCTTGCCGGCCAGGTGCCGTGCTATACCACCAACGTTGATTCTACAAAAAAAGATTCCATAAATAAAAATTCAACTAAAATAAAAGGGCAGGAATGTTTTACGCTTCCTGTAGCAAAACGCCTGACCGAAGGTGAATTTACCGTTAGTGGTTTTGCATGGAATCCCGATGGGAAAACAATTGCATTCAACCGCCAACGCAATCCGCTGATCAATTCAGGCATCACGGCAGATATTGTTGCCATTGATGTAGATACGAAAAAAATTACTACACTCGTCAGCAACCCAACGGGTGATTTTTTCAGCAAATGGAGCCCTGACGGAAAAAAATTTGTATATGGTAGTTCACTGGAAGATTCTACCAGTTTTTATTTCAAGAATAACCGAGTGTTGCTATATGATATTAGCACAAAAACAAGTCTTGAAGTTGCAAAAGATATTGACGAAAACAAATTTGTTATTGACTGGAATAAACATGGATTATTTCTTGGTGCTTTTGAAAAAACAAAAGGGAAGTTATATTCTGTAGATACAAAATCAGGAAATACAAAAACGCTTTCAATTCCGTTAGACCTCGTTAATAATGTATCATTCAGTAAGCACACAGATAAGATTGCAGTATCGGGAAGAAATTATGCAGATCTTAATGAAATATATCTTTGGCGTTTTAATAAGCCATTAAAAAAGATCACTAACAACACGGCACAGATTGCCAACTGGAATACTCCTGTCAATGAAGTGATTTCATGGAAGAGTAGAGACGGCGTTACCATTGAAGGTGTATTATTAAAGCCAAAAAATTATGATGCAAAAAAGAAATACCCGTTACTGGTAGTAATTCATGGCGGCCCAACCGGAATTGATATTCCTGACCCCACATCTGGTTATGTATATCCTCTCATGCAATGGGTGGAAAAAGGAGCTCTGGTATTGCGTGTCAATTACCGCGGCAGTGCAGGCTATGGTGAAAAATTCCGTTCGCTGAACGTTCGTAACCTTGGTGTTGGCGATATGTGGGATGTAATGAGCGGCATTGACTACCTGAATAAGCAAGGAATGATAGACACAACAAAAATGGGAAGTATGGGCTGGAGTCAGGGTGGGTATATATCAGCATTTTTGACTACCAATACCAATATATTCAAAGCCATTTCTGTTGGTGCAGGCATTTCTAACTGGGTTACCTATTATGTTAATACCGATATCACGCCATTCACCCGGCAATACCTGCAGGCAACGCCATGGACTGATATGGACATATATATGAAAACATCACCAATGACCAATATAAATAAGGCAACCACGCCAACTTTGATACAACATGGTGAGTTTGATAAAAGAGTTCCTATTCCGAATGCTTATGAACTATTCAGGGGATTACAGGACAAAGGTGTGCCTTCAAAATTAATTGTCTATAAAGGATTCGGGCATGGAATCAATAAACCCAAAGAAAGATTAGCAGCTGTATGGCATAACTGGCAATGGTTCAATAAATATATATTTGGCGAATCGGAAGAAGCCATGCCGGTGGAGTAGTAGAATGATCTCGTCAATTTTTAGCCTTCGTGTCACGGTGACCCTGCCCAAACTTCAGACTTAGAGTATTTTTATAAAATGCCCCGGCTATGGCAACGACTATAGCAAATCCTTTAATTCACGCCAAACATTTTCTGCAAGTACTTTGTGCCCTTCTTCTGTTGGATGAATACCATCTTCCTGGTTTAATTTAAGCTCACCCCCGACACCTTCTAAAATAAATGGTACCAGTGTTATTTGATTTTTAGCGGCCAACTGAGGATAAATATCTCTGAATTCACTCGCATATTGCTGTCCCATGCTCGGCGGTATTTGCATGCCTGCAAGAACCAATCGGGCACCAGGATATTTTGCTTTTACTTTATCAATGATCGACTGCAGGTTTTTTTTTGTTTCCGAAGGCGGTATCCCTCTTAAACCATCATTAGCACCCAACTCAAGAATAAATATATCAACAGGCTGACGTAAGATCCAGTCGACACGGCTATTGCCCCCTGAAGAAGTTTCGCCGCTAACTCCTGCATTGATCACTTTGTAAGGAAGATTTAAAGAGTCAATTTTTTTTTGAATAATAGCGGGAAAGGCCTGCGATGGGCTCAGTCCATAACCTGCAGTAAGACTATTTCCAAAAAAAATAATAGTTTTTGTTTTCGCTGTTGCTGCTCCATTGTTTACTGCGGTATCCGTGGCATTTTCTGCCGCTTTTTCATTGCTGCAACGTACCATCAGAAAATACAGCAGTAAGATCCATATTATTCTATAGCCATTCATAATATTTTATTATTGAAATTTTTTTAATAACATCTCTCTGACAAATTAAATTAAACTATTCAGGTATTTTTATTGCTTCCGGGCAAAATATAATTCATGTCAAATATTCTTAAGTTCGAGTATGTAAACAAAACATATCAAAGTGCAGGCCGCACCCTGACTGTGCTGGAAGACATTAATCTTTCCGTGGACGCGGGAGCCACCTTATCTATTGTGGGCCCTTCGGGAAGTGGCAAGACCACTTTGCTGGGGCTTGCTGCAGGGTTAGACCGTACGAGTTCGGGAACGGTGGAGCTGAATGCAATAAGGCTGGAAGGTTTGAATGAAGACCAGCGGGCAGCGGTACGTAATCAGCATGTCGGTTTTATCTTTCAAAATTTTCAATTGCTTCCTACGCTTACTGCTCTTGAAAATGTGATGGTACCTCTTGAGCTGCGAGGTGAAAAAGGTGTAAGGGGAAAGGCCGTGGACCTCCTTCAAAAAGTTGGCCTCGCAGATCGCGGCCATCATTATCCTGCGCAGTTGAGCGGTGGAGAACAACAAAGGGTTTCAGTGGCCCGTGCTTTCTCCAACCAGCCTCAGATTTTATTTGCCGATGAACCAACCGGAAACCTCGATGCGGAAACAAGTGAAAAAATAATTGAACTGATTTTTAACATGAACAGGGAATACGGTACTACATTGATTTTAGTTACACATGATTTTGACCTGGCGAATAAAACAGGTCGCATTATAAAACTGAAAGGCGGCAGGATAGTATCTGATGAACTAACAATGCAAAATGTTTATGCAGTTTGATTTTTTTGCCACGAAGGCACGAAGGCTCGAAGACCGCAAAGCCTTTGTGTTCCTTTGCGTCTTTGTGTCTTTGTGGCTCACAGCTCAATAGAATTACAGAAAGTACAACGGAGTGACACAACCAAAGCATCATAGTACTACGATAGCTAAGTAAAAAATAAAAGCACGATTGAAAATTGACGAATAACGATGAAGGAAAAACAAATTTTAAATATTCCCTGGCTTCTTAAAATGGCATGGCGTGACAGCCGCCGAAAGCGGTGGAGAACAACAAAGGGTTTCAGTGGCCCGTGCTTTCTCCAACCAGCCTCAGATTTTATTTGCCGATGAACCAACCGGAAACCTCGATGCGGAAACAAGTGAAAAAATAATTGAACTGATTTTTAACATGAACAGGGAATACGGTACTACATTGATTTTAGTTACACATGATTTTGACCTGGCGAATAAAACAGGTCGCATTATAAAACTGAAAGGCGGCAGGATAGTATCTGATGAACTAACAATGCAAAATGTTTATGCAGTTTGATTTTTTTGCCACGAAGGCACGAAGGCTCGAAGACCGCAAAGCCTTTGTGTTCCTTTGCGTCTTTGTGTCTTTGTGGCTCACAGCTCAATAGAATTACAGAAAGTACAACGGAGTGACACAACCAAAGCATCATAGTACTACGATAGCTAAGTAAAAAATAAAAGCACGATTGAAAATTGACGAATAACGATGAAGGAAAAACAAATTTTAAATATTCCCTGGCTTCTTAAAATGGCATGGCGTGACAGCCGCCGAAACCGCTCCAGGTTAATGCTTTTTATTTCTTCGATTATCCTTGGTATTGCTGCGCTGGTCGCTATTTATTCTTTACGGGATAATATGCGGCAGGAGATAGACAGGCAAGCTGCTTCGCTGTTAGGTGCCGACCTCGAGATTAGCAGCAATAAACAACCTAGTGATAGTATAACAAAACTTATTTTATCATTAGGCAACCAACGATCGGAAGAACGCAATTTTACTTCCATGATCTATTTTCCAAAAGGAGGCGGATCAAAGCTTGTGCAGGTACGTGCCTTAAGTAGTGAGTTTCCATATTATGGGGAGTTAGAAACCATTCCTGCATCTGCCGGAAGAAATTTCCGGAAAGCACAATCAGCTGTGGTAGATCAAACCCTGCTGCTACAGTTTGGTGCCAGGGCAGGTGATTCGGTGCGAATTGGCAATTCGGGTTTTGTAATAGCAGGAAGCCTGCAAGGTGCACCCGGACAAACCGGCCTCTCCGCTTCTGTAGCACCACTTGTTTATATACCACTTTCTTATTTGGAAGCTACCGGACTTACCCAGAAAGGGAGCCGCATCAGCTATAAATATTATTTCAAATTTAACCGTGAAGTAAAAATAGATGACCTGGTAAAAAACATTGAGCCACAACTTGAAAAAGAAGGCTTAAATTATGAAACGGTTGAAAGCCAGAGACAAGATACCAACCGTTCATTAAGCGACCTGACGGAATTCCTTGCTTTAATCAGTTTCATTGCCTTATTACTTGGTTGCATTGGTGTTGCCAGCGCCATCCACATTTATGTTAGGGAAAAAATTAATGGCATTGCTATCCTGCGTTGTCTAGGTACACAAGGTTTGCAGGCCTTTATCATTTACCTGGTGCAGATAGTGGTTGTTGGTGCCATAGGGTCCGTTATCGGTGCCATTTTAGGAACTTTAATTCAGCAATTTTTGCCGCTTCTTTTAAAAGATTTTTTACCCGTAGTTATCGATACAGCGCTTTCCCCGAAGGCGATTGCACAGGGTATTTTATTAGGTATCGTTATCTCATTTCTATTTGCTTTGCTACCACTGGTCTCCATACGCAATGTCTCGCCTTTAAATACACTCCGTTTATCTGTGCAACCACTTTCCTCTTTCAAAGATGTAGCCAGGTGGATCGTATACGCAGCCATCCTGCTTTTCATTTTTGCATTTAGCTGGTTACAGTTAAGAAGTTTTGGAAAAGCTGCTATTTTCTCCGGGGGTGTTCTTATTGCTTTCGCTGTTTTATATGGCATAGCTTCCTTACTCATGTGGTCTGTACGTAAGTTCTTTCCCAATTCATGGCCATATATAGGGCGACAGGGTTTGGCGAACCTGTTCCGGCCAAATAACCAGACAACGATCCTTATTGTTGCTATTGGTTTAGGTACAGCTTTCATCTGCATTTTGTTTTCTGTTCAATCTCTTTTACTGAACCGGGTAAACTTATCGGCTAGCGGCAACCAGCCGAATACCGTATTGTTTGATATACAGTCCGCACAAAAAGAAAAAGTACTGGCACTGGCACACCAACACGGATTGCCTGTGGCCGGCGGCTTGGTGCCCATTGTAAATATGAGGTTGGAGAGCATCAATAACATCACAGGTGAAACCCTTGAAAAGGATAGTACCATCGACATGCAAAAATGGGTATTCAGCAGGGAATACCGCGCAACATTCCGGGACACACTTAGTGATTCGGAAAAGATCACAAGAGGCAAATGGGCAGGCTCCGTTGATCCTGTTTCCGGCAACATCTTTATTTCAGTAGAGGAACGATTTGCTAAACGCAACAGCATCAACATTGGCGATACCATGACGTTTAATGTGCAGGGGTCTATTGTACCAACCGTTGTTGGCAGCCTGCGTGAGGTAGACTGGAACCGTATTCAGACAAATTTTATTGTTGTTTTTCCAACTGGTGTTTTGGAAGAAGCACCACAATTTCACGTATTGCTTACACGTGTTCCCAACAAAGAAGCATCGGCACATTTTCAGCAAAACCTTGTACAGCAATTTCCAAATGTTTCTATTATCGATTTGGGGTTGGTGTTGAGCGTACTTGACAAAATAATGGACAAAGTGGGTTTTGTCATTCGCTTCATGGCAGGCTTTAGCATAATCACGGGGCTGGTAGTATTAATTGCTTCTGTCCTTATCAGCAAGTACCAGCGCATACAGGAGAGTGTGTTGTTGCGAACCCTTGGTGCCAGCCGCAAACAAATATTTTACATAACCGCACTTGAATATTTTTTTCTTGGTGCCCTCGCAGCCGCTACGGGTATTTTTTTATCCCTTATTGGAAGCTGGCTTTTGGCAAAGTATAGTTTCGAGACTGAGTTTAGTCCTCAATGGTTGTCGCTGGTTATCGTATTTTTTTCCATCTGTCTTCTTACCGTGGTAATTGGTTTAGTTAATAGCCGCTCAGTGGTAACCCGCCCGCCGTTGGAGGTTTTGAGGGAAGAAGTGTAAAGTTTATGTACTTAATGAATAATATTACTTAATGAATAATATTTGGTAATTGATGTTAGGGCTATTATGTCTTTATAATGATTGGACCATGAGGTAAAGTCTCTTGACCTAAATATTCATGCACCTTAGGCGAAAGTTTAGTTAGTTCTATATAAGTATTATTTAAGGCAGATAAAATAAAAATCGTGATAGTATATTTCTGAAAATTATGTTGATGCAGTAGGTTTTTGTCAAAGGTCAGTAAAGCATCAAAGTCTTCGTCTGACATGAATTGCAGTAGTTCACCATATTAATCCATTCCATCCCTTGTCTCTAACGGTATAAATCTCATGGTCCGCGAAGTTTTTCTTTTAGCTTTTGGGGAGGTTTTCATCAAGCAGCAATCTCATAGAGTTTCGCGACATTTTTTGAAGTCAAAAGCTTGTTAGCAATTTCCAGGGCTGTAATTGCTTGCTCTTTAGTAACCGTTGGGAAATCATCTAAAAATTCCTCAAGCGATACACCAGCTTCTAAATGGTCAAAAAGGGTCTCAATCGGAACACGTGTTCCTTTAAAGACAGGTTGCCCTCCTAAAATGTGCGGGTCAATGGTAATAAGGTCTTTTAGTTCCATGTAATGAAGTTACAAAAAATCGCCTGCAGAATTGAGAACTGAAGTGAAAGATTGCTCTAAATGCCACTCTACGAACTACAACTCAATTGCGAACACCCGGCTTTATCCGTAGCCCATTCAGGCCGCTTCTTAAAAAATTCATCATGCTTGCCGGAATACGGTTCTTTCATAGCTGCCTGCAATTTTACAAAAAGGGTATCATCTCCTTTTTCCAGATATTCAATTGACTGGTGAAGCAAATAATTACGTAAGATAAAACGCGGGCTTGATTTTCGCATACGTAAAATTGATTCTTCCCGTGTAATTTTATTTGTATTGATTCGCTCTGTATAGGTGGTTATCCAATCAAAAAGATGACCTGCTTCTTCAGCCGAAAGCTGTTCATAAAAGGCATCATTAAAATGATCCACAACATCTTCTTTATTATTCACATCTAATGGAAGATCAACAAGAAGCTGGTAAAAGATTGTCATGTCAGGCTGTATAATTCTTAATGTCTTCTCCAGGTCGTTGAATAGTTTGATGTCATCTTGCCTGACTCTATCTAATCCAATTTTATTGCCCATCATTCTGTAGTACTCACTCCAAAAAACATCATCATAAGTTTCCAGCATTTTTACCAATTCTTCCTGGTCTTTTAAAAGCGGAGCAATGGCGCCACCAAGGCAACCAAGGTTCCATTTGGCTACAGAGGCCTGCCTTCCAAATGCATATCTTTTGCCCGGGAGGTCAGTAGTATTGGGTGTAAAAAGCGGGTCGTAATTATCAACAAATGAATAAGGACCGTAATCGATAGTAAGACCAAGGATGGACATATTATCTGTATTCATTACACCATGCACAAACCCTACTCTCAACCAATCTACCATCAGCTTTGCTGTGCGATCCACAATTTCCTTATACCACCGGATGATCCTGTCTTCGCCTTGTATCTGCGGGTACCACTTTTCAATAGTCCAGTCCACCAGCTTCTGCAGGTTTTCTATTTCGCCCCTGGCTGCCGGCATTTCAAAATTGCCGAAGCGTAAAAAAGTTGGAGCAACTCTCATTACAATAGCACCCGGTTCATATTGCGGATGCCCGTCATAAAACATATCCCGCAGTACCATATCTCCCGTATTCACCAGGCTCAGAGCCCTCGTAGTAGGTACGCCGAGGTGATGCATGGCTTCACTCATCAAATATTCACGCAAGGAGGAACGTAATACCGCCCTGCCATCAGCCGTGCGGCTATAAGCAGTGGGACCGGCACCTTTTAACTGCAGTTCCCATTGCTGATTTTTAGACGTAACCAATTCTCCAAGCGTAATAGCCCGCCCATCACCTAACTGGCCTGCCCAGTGGCCAAACTGGTGGCCTGCATAACAGGCTGCATAAGGCTGCATGGAAGCTGTCACCCTGTTGCCCCCAAGAATATCTATCTCTGTTTTTGTTGTTGGTTTTTGAAGTTCCAGTTCCTGCGCCAGCTCATCACTCCATGCAAGCAGGCTTACCTGCTTTACAGGTGTGGGTAAAGCTTTGGCATAAAACAGACCAGGTGTTTGCCGCGGCTTTAAGTTGCCTGAGGGGTCACCCTCAAAATGATCTACAAATTCATTTTTAATTTCTATATCGCTCAGCGTTTTCATATTAACCATATTCACATTAAATAAAAAGGGATTTATTTATTTGCCTGACTGATATTGAAAATTAGCTAAGTTTATTTTCTTGCTAAATAATAACTATTTATGCCTGAAAAGAATTGTGTAAGCTGCGCTGAATGCATATTATTAATTTGACAATAAACTTTCTTTCCTGAACTCCACTTTCCTTGCCCTTGAAACAGAAATGAATATTTTACTGATTTTTCCCTGCTTGTTTCTTTCAAAATAAATGTCACCTCCGGGAAAAGAAAATCCATCTTTATAAATCGGAACAAGTGCCATCTCATTGCTTCTCACTTTTGCAACCAGTTTTCCATTTTTAATTATGATAGTTGTTTTAGATTCTGTTTCATCAGAATAATAAATACCTGCATAATCCTGAATATTCTTATCAGTGATGTTTGCAGTATCAACTGCTTCATAAAGTATAGAATCATTGTCTTTAGTAATGAATTGTATCTTCTTTGGCTTATCAGAAAAAATGATACGTTCACGGCCTATAGCAGCACTATTAAGTGAAAGTGGAATTAACTTTCCATCCGGATCACTGTATAATAAAGTATCTTTTAAATATATCTTGATTCCATTTCCGGTTTTTATATTACGGTACGCACCTAAATAAGGAATAAACTTTCTCACATCAATTACCGGAGAAGGTCTTGTTGGTACAGTAGCAGGGCGAAGATTTTTTACCAGCAAATTACGAATCGAATAAGGAATATCTGTCATACTACCTAGTGCATTATTGCTTACCCATGCAAATGAAAGTCCGGTTTGGGGAAAATATTCCAGGTTACCCCTGTATCCTGCGGTAGCTCCACTATGACTTATGGCAGCCCACCCGTTTACAGAATCAATGACTAGCCCTGCAGCATAATTATTCAATTTGCCATTGCTGAAAAAAGAAGTTGCTTTTTGCTTTTTAAGCAATGGTGAAGTTCCCAATTTATTATTCAGATAAAACTTATTCCAAAGCAAAAGATCTTCTGCAGTGGTCAGTAGGCCGCCGTGTCCATATGCATTTTCATTAGGCATGTTTATCATATATCCAAGGCCACTCCTGCTATACGCTATTGCTCTATTTGAAATAATCCGCTGGTAGTTATCCCGCCATTCTGTATTCTTCATTCCTGCCGGTTCAAAAATGTATTTTTTTGTGAATTCAGCATGGCTCATTCCACTAACTCTTTGCACAATATGGGTTAGCAGTGTATAGTTTGAATTACTATAAATGTATTCATCCCCCGGTTTATTGTTCAATGTTTTTTGTAATGATATTATGTGTAAGGCATCATCATTGGAGTATGCTTTTGTACCTCTAGGCCATCCGGTGATCTCAGCAATGCTTCCCCAGTCTTTAAGCCCGCTGGTATGATGCATTAAATGTTTAATAGTAATTTTATAACCATAATCTGGAACCTCCGGAACATACTTACGCATATCATCATCCATTGAAAGTTTGCCTTGCTGTTCCAGCAATAAAATAGCAGCAGCAGTAAATTGTTTGGATACAGATCCTGCTTCCATTTTAGATATTTTGGTAAGCGGAACATTTCGTTCCATGTCTGCCATTCCTCTTACTGCGGAGTAAATAATTTCACCGTTGCGACTGATGGCCAGCTGTGCACCGGGTTCAGCACTAGTGTAACGGCTAAGTATCTTATCAATCATTGATACGGTATCCTGCCATGTTTGTGCATTGGCAAACATGCCGGCCAAGAGGATTAAAAACAGCACAAAGATTTTTTTACACATAATTGTAAGGTAATAATTTAATTTTTTTTTTCGTGAACACAATACATAAAAATATCTACAAAGTGATCTGCTTTTGTTCAAATTAACTGCAGTTTTAACTACCTTGGCGTACTGATCTTATGAATAAGTTTATGGTTGAAGAATTAAAGCTTGATTTTTTTCAGAGTATTAAATTCTGTCAAAAAAAATAAATGTTGTCATGAAAGTAGCCACTTATAATGTGAACGGAATCAACGGACGTTTACCTGTGCTATTAAAATGGCTGGGGGAAACAACACCTGATATTGTTTGCCTGCAGGAGCTCAAAGCACCGGAGGAAAAATTTCCGGAGCAGGCAATCAAAGATTCAGGTTATAGTGCAATATGGCATGGGCAAAAAAGCTGGAATGGCGTAGCTATTCTCTCCCGCAGCGCACCACCGGAAGAGATAACACGAACGCTTCCGGGAGATCCGGATGATGTACATAGCCGTTATATAGAGGC
>MWVW01000080.1_pt1 | contig 23975 bp, 23 predicted proteins | sample 1047191 | NCBI WGS metagenome assembly MWVW01 (sample SAMN06349985, study PRJNA376086) | soil metagenome | isolation source: MtG22-5 sample Antarctic (ecotone) | place: Antarctica
TTATTTAATTTATATTCTTTGGTTAAGGCATCGGTTGGAATGCGAAGCATCTTACTAAAGATGCGGATCATATTTAGCGATAGTGGCTGTTTGTAATTAAACACAATACCTATCGTCTGATTGCTTATGTAGGTTATGATTCCCAAACGGTGGTTATCCGTTTCATAGGCACCCATACCGAATATGACAGGATTGATCCGGAAACCATTTAATAAATAAGTAAATAATGAAACATTGGTTACCTATAGAAACAGCGCATGAACACGAAGAAGCATCAAAGCGATTTGAAGAAATATATGACGTAAAAAAAGATTCACATCACTATAAGGAAATGTTGCTCTTATCTATTTTAATTAGCGAATATGAGAGAAAACATTTTAGTCTTCCGCCAGTTGACCCCATTGAAATGATCAAGATCCGTATGGAAGATTTTGGCTATAAACCCGCCGACCTTGCCAGAGAATATGGCGATAAAGGAACAATTAGTAAAGTGCTTAATTACAAACAGCCACTATCGCTAAATATGATCCGCATCTTTAGTAAGATGCTTCGCATTCCAACCGATGCCTTAACCAAAGAATATAAATTAAATAATGGCTGAAGCAACACACCTACTTAACCGCATAAGTTTTGGTACGGCTGAAAATTCAGGAAACGTGTTGACAGCAGAAGAAGCTCTTCAACTGGTGAATGATTGGGTACAAAACGAACGTCTTCGCCTGCACATGAAACAGGTAGCAGCAGTAATGAAAGCATGGGGTTTGGAAAAAGAAAACCTGCCTGAAGAAGAAGCGCATAAATGGTGGTTAGCCGGCTTACTGCATGATGCCGATTGGGAGAAATATCCTGATGAGCATTGCCGGATCATTATAGAAGAATTAGAAAACAGAAATATTGATCCTTCTATCATCCAATGTATTGCCTCGCATGGCCCGCATTATTTTGGTGTAGAGCCGCAAACAACCATGGATAAAATGATCTATGCATTTGATGAACTCTCAGGTTTTATACATGCTGCTGCATTGATACGCCCCACACGCTACGAGGGCATGGATGTAAAAAGCATTCAGAAGAAATTAAAAACACCATCCTTTGCTGCGCAGGTAAGCCGGGATGATATTGCGGATGCAATAAGCCGGATTGACATTCCTTTAGATGAGATCATTGAATTTATAATTGAACATCAAAAAGGAATAGAATAGAAAATTTTTTATATGTCAGTACTTTCATTTTTTAAGATATACAGATTCTACTTGTATATTAACAGGTTTATCACCGGGTGAAACAAATGAGACCTCCAGTTTCTCAGAATTGGGTAAATTAAAAGAAGCATTAGAAAATGACTTAAACCACAAGGGTAGGAAGCCTGGGTAAGGCCTTGGTAATAAAAGACTGGAATCGGGCTTTAGTGCATTTAACGAAACTTCCATATCATGCAATTGATCTGTCAGAGTTAAGTATGTAGCAAAAGCCTGGGCATCTTTTGTGATCAGCGCTAATTTCATTTGTACTGGCTCTTCATTGCCCGTTTGTGCTTTTATAATAAGCTTTTTAAAACTATTCAATTCAGACTCCCGCCCTAAAATTTTATTTGCAAAATAAGTTTGAAAGCCCATTATTTTTCCAGGAGAAGGCTTTTGCATTGTGGCTGATAAAACCAACTCGTTAGGCTTATCTACTGTAACATATTCAACTATATTATTCCGCCAATCGGGATTGTAAATATTTATAGAATTTCTATCTGCAGTAGCATTAAATAAAACCAATGGAGCTTTGTCCGCAGCTACAAATGTTTGCCAGCTTTCGTTTTTAAAAGCATCCCAGGCATAAGGATCACCTGTATGGTTACCTGGAAATACAAAAAAATCTTCATTTAATTTTTTAACTATGATTCTATAATTTATTACTCCCGCAATGACTATGTCTGCTGGGACCAATGCTTTATAATCATTAGCTGCAATTTGCTGCAATTCAATTGTTCTCCATTTGCAATGTTCTGGCCTTTTGCGGAAAGAGTAACACTGGCCGCGCCTGTACCGGCAGCATCTGTAACACGTCCGGTCACCGTTTTACTTTGAGCAAAGGCTACTGAGGAAAAAAGCAATAGGAATGTAGGCAAAATAATTTTGCAAAGTAAATTTCTGCAGTTCATAAGGCTAATGATCGTTTTATAAAAGCGTGATTGAAATGTGTAATAGTTACACAATCTAAATCTATTTTGAATAATAGAGAGTTTTTCTTAAAGATTCGCTGCACCTAATCATTTAAGACAGTCAAATAACTGTTCAGTGTAAGTAGTGGACTATTAGGTTCCTTTAAACAGCTAATTTATCTGTACTACTAATCCTGGTGCAGGAATACATCCTCTTTAATTGTGTTTTTAATTTGTAAAGTTTTCCAGGGCGGTGCGGCACATCATCTTCCATTTGGTTTAAATCTACCAGCCAGTTTTTAAGCGTAACGCGTTTGCGAAAATTCCTTCTATCTAATCGAACGCCTAAAATAGCTTCGTATAAATCCTGAAGTTCTCTAAGTGAAAATTTCTCCTGTAATAAATTAAAAACCAAGGGCTGCTCCATTATCTGTTGACGCAAACGATTAAGGCAGGTATCTAAAATAATTTTATGATCGAATGCAAGGTTTTCAATTTCATCAACGCTATGCCAGTGCAGTTCATTTTCGGTTAGCTTAAGTTTATGGCTTTTGCTGTCAACCAATGAATAATAGGCAGTAGTGACAACCCTTCCTGAAGGATGCCGGTTAATACTTCCAAATGTATGAACCTGCTCCAGGTAAACATCCCGCAGACCAGTTCTTTGCTCCAATACCCGATATGGTGCTTCTTCCATATCCTCAGTAGGTTTAACCAGGTCGCCCAAGAGAGACCAAAGTCCTTCATATTCCTTTAAATCAGATTTTATCAGTAATACTTTTAGCTGTTTGTTTTCGTACCCAAAAATGACGCAGTCTACAGAAACAGCAATGTTGAAAAACTCCTGGTGGGTAATTTTTTCAATTTCGGCTGTTTTTAAATGTGTTATAATATCCATAAGCTTTATTGTAGGGTTAATGGCAAAATTTTATGAGCAGCTTTAGTGTTTATTCTTATATAGTAATTACCTGCCGCTATGTTTAGCTTGTTTTTGCTAATGGTAAATTGTTGTTTTCCTTTTGGCATAAATGATTGGTGCAGGCCGGTTATGTACTGTCCTATAGAATTTAATAAGTCCACACTTACAGTACCGCTTTGTGGCACATACATTTCGATATTTAGGATTGATGAGGCGGGATTGGGAAATAGTTTAGCTTCCAGTTTATTGCCAGTATTTGGTATGTTAGTGACTGGTGTAACAATATTACCATTTACATTCCTGTTTAAATAAACATGGTATTCTCCGGGTTGGAGATTAAATGATTGTGCAGCACCAGTAGCTGTAAATGTATTTCCGTTTAGATAATCAAACCAAATACCTGCAGTTGGAAAGGTTACTGTACCGCTGATTGCGTTGACATCAAAGTTTCCAATCACCACTAATCGTGAAGTATCTGCATTTACTTTTATCGTTTTATAAGCCCCTGCCAAACTCTGTTCAATGTTGCCGCCAACAAATGCTTCTTTATACCACGGATGAAAACGCAGGTTAATTAATTTACTATAAACATCATAAAGCTGTTTGCGGGTTGCATTTGTTTTATAATCCCAGCGAACGGGTTTATTCGCCAGGCGGCAATTGTTATTAATGCTTCCGTCCGGGCAATGATTAATAGAGTAATCATAACCCAACTCACCAAATTGCCAAATCATTTTTGGCCCGGGTATAGTAAGAAAAAATGCAGCATCAAGGGCTGCCCGGTTTAAGGCTATGTCTATGTTTCTTATATTATACGAGGAGGAAGAATTATTTCCAAAATTTAGATTTTTGTACACTATGCGTTCTTCATCATGGCTTTCCATGTAGGTAATAAGATGAGGTTTTGTCCACGTACGTACGGTATAAATGCCATATTCAAAATTGGAATTATTTACATAGCCCATAGCTGCTTCAGTATAATTAAAATTTGAATTGCCCCAAAACATCATTCCGTAATCTGCCAGCTCCTTTTCTTCTGTGTTTTCTGCAAAATGTTCCAATATAGCATACGCATTAGGAGATTTTGTTTGTACCGAATCGTAATAGCGTTTCCAGATAGCTACGCGGCTTGCATCATAAACTCCCCAGGCATTTACATTACAATTATTTCCGGCAGCATCGCAGGTTTGTTTTTGAGTAAAACCTTTTGAGAGATCAAAACGAAACCCATCAATCTTATATTCCTGTAGCCAATGTTCTACTACGCGGCTGGTAAAATAGCGGGTGTCTAAGCTCTCATGGTCCATATCATACCCAACATTAAATGCATGCTTTGGAGCAGGATTAAACCACGGGCTATTAGCTGATGGACGATTGTTTTGTTTGTCAAAATATAATTGCACCATTGGAGAGGAGCCAAAAGAATGATTAAGAGCAATATCCATTATAACGGCGATGCCATTTTTATGACAGGTATCGATGAAACTCTTTAAATCGTTTTTGGTGCCATAATATTTATCCGGTGCAAAATAAAAGTTGGGATTATAGCCCCAGCTTTCATTGCCTTCAAATTCATTAAAGGGCAAAAGTTCGATGGCGTTAATGCCCAATGTTTTTAAATGGCTCAGGGTATCAGTAAGCGTTTTCCAATTATGTGTTGTCACAAAATCTCTTAGCAATAATTCATAAACGATGAGGCCTCTTTTATCGGGCCGGCTAAAATTATTGACAGCCCAGGTATAACCGGGAGAGGCTGTTTGCAGAATACTTACAATACCGGATTGCCCAGCGGGGTAAGGTTTTAGATTGGGATAAGTATTTGCATTTATAAACTGATCGTTAAAGGGGTCTAAAATTTTTTCGCTATAAGGATCGGCGACTTTAATACTGTCGTCAACCTTGTATTGATAGGCATACTCAGTACTGGGTACAAGGCCCGTTATGCGAAGCCAGAATTTTTTTCCATCAGGCGTCTGGTTCATAATATAATTATTGCCTTCGATCCAATTATTGAATTCACCAATAACAGTGGCTATTTTTTTATTAGGCGCATGTAAAACCAATATGGCTGATGTATTTCCGGCCTCGTAATTTATACCGTCACGAACACCTGCTGGTAACGGCGCCACGGGAGAAGCGGGAGGGGCTGCAAAAATATTAAACGTATCAAATCTTGTTGTTACACCATCATTGGCTTCCGCCACAATTTGTTGATTCCCTATGGCTGTTACAGTAGAACTGCCGGTAATGGTTTGTGTGCTGGCAGCAGTAGCAATCAATACATTATTATGATACAATTTTAAAGTAGAAACCTTATTAGCATTTGCAGTTATGGAAAAATTTGTTCCTGTTATCCAATTTTGTGGTTCAGCGATACGAGTAAAATATGGTTGGCTAAATGGTTGATCAATACGCACAGCAAGGTTAGCATTATAGATGGGAATGTACATATCGCTGCCATCTGTATTTGCCTGTTTTTTAGCACCATCCCCACTACGAAAAAGAATAGCAATTTTTTGAATGGTTTCGCCTGCAGGCACACCATAATAAGTTTTTAAGCTACCAGTAATAGTGAAACTCCATTTATTGTTGCCTAAAGAAGTTGCCTGTAATTGAGCATTAGGCTGGTTAAAGTTTTGATTAAATTTTACGTACTTCCAATCAGTTGCGCTGACACTTAAATTAGTAATAACCCCAGTATGAACATAAACATCACCAGGGGTATAGTTTAGTAATCCTTTATTTCCTTTTGAAGCATCGAGAGTAATGACAAGTGTTTGGGCAGCATCGTTTTCAGTTGGGAAAGCAGGCGTCCATGATAATAACTGGGCCTGGATTACAATATATGTGACAGAAGCAAATAGGGCAAGAAGCAATTTTTTCATTAGCAAGATTATAGACTAAGATACAGTATGTACTGAAAACACATTTATATATAAAAAAAATTGATGGCAGCGTTAAGAGAAAACCGTATGAGAAAAAGAAATAAAGAGTTGCAGAGCTAAAAGAAAACCAAAAAAGAGTTTAGAAAGAATCTTAAAAAAAATAAATGTTTCTTTTGCCTTCTTTTCTCTTTTCTTCTCTTAGAAGCTGTTTAAAAATGATTCTGCAATTTCCTATATGACTAAAAGTGGTCCGTGGGACACCGACCTCCGCGGGCCGCCGCCGTTCGTGCCCCCACGAACGGCTTACATGGTGAATCAAAATTCTATTTTTAAACAGCTTCTTAGATAAAAAACTAAATCTTGCTATTTTTATACTGTATGGCAAAGGACAAAATAAAAGAACTGCAAACACTTACAGAAGGATTACTCAAAAAAATAAAAGTGGACAAGATTTCTCTTGATGATATGGATATGCTCAGGGATGTTCTTCGCTTTCATGAATACCGTTATTATATTTTAAACGATCCATTGATCGCCGATTTTGAATATGACAGCTTATTTAAAACACTGGAAAACTTAGAAAAAGAAAATCCTGATTTAATTGATCCTGATTCTCCCACACAGCGGGTAGGCAAAGGGCTCACCAAAGATTTTCCTTCGGTGCAACACCTGGTGCCTATGCTTTCATTGGATAATTCTTACGATAGTGAGGACCTGGAAGATTTTGATCGCAAGGCAAGGGAATTAACAGGTGTAACAGAAATAGAATATTGCATAGAACCCAAATTTGACGGGGCATCCATCTCTCTTTTATATGAAGATGATAAATTAGTCAGGGGCGTAACACGCGGTGATGGGGTATTTGGTGATAACATTACACCTAACATCCGCCAAATAAAAACTATTCCATTAACAGCAAAGTTTTCGGAATATGGATTGCAAACCGTGGAGATACGTGGCGAAGTATTGATCAATAAAAACAATTTTGCAAAATATAATGAGGCGTTAATTGAACAAGGAAGCCAGCCTTTAGCAAACCCGCGAAATGCCGCTTCGGGTACGCTACGAATTAAAGATCCAATGGAAGCGGCAAGACGAAAATTAGAAGCGTTTGTTTACAGTCTCGGATTTTATAATACCATTGGAAAAAATGATGGTCCAAAAACACATTCAGAAACACTTGAGATGCTTTGGGATTTAGGTTTCAGAAGTCCTGATAAAGAAAAAAAATTGTTTAAAGGAATAGGTAAAGTGATTGAGTTTTGTCAAAAATTTGAGGAAGGCCGGGATAAGCTACCTTATGAAATTGACGGTATGGTAATTAAAGTAAACAGGTTTGACTTGCAGGATAAGATGGGAATGACCACCCATCACCCACGTTGGGCGATAGCGTATAAATTTAAAGCAAGACAGGCTACCAGCAAGCTTTTGCGTGTTGAGTTCCAGGTGGGGCGTACCGGCAATATTGGACCGGTAGCTAAAATTGAGCCTGTACCAATTGGTGGAATTACAGTCACTTCTGTTTCGCTTTTTAATGAAGATGCAATAAAAGAAAAAAACCTGAGGATAGGCGATACAGTATTAGTGGAAAGAGCCGGCGATGTAATACCATACATTGTAAAATCAATGCACGAGCTGCGTGATGGCAGCGAAAAACCAATCAAATTTCCAAAAACATGTCCTGCCTGTAATGATGAATTATACAGAGCTGAAGAAGAAGCGGCATGGCGTTGCACCAATATAAATTGCCCTGCACAGGTGCTGGAACGGCTTTATCATTTTGTTTCAAAAGATGCCATGGACATTCGTGGTTTTGGTGATGCAAACATCCGGAAATTTTATAACCTCGGGCTACTGACAACCATCCCACAAATTTACCAGATAGACTATGAAGCGATTGGTAAAATCGAAGGATTTGGAAAAAAATCAATAGATAATCTTAAAACCGCCATTGAAAATTCTAAAAAACAGCCGGTTCATCGTTTGATCTATGCCTTAGGGATTCGCTTTGTAGGTGAAACAATGGCAAAAACCCTTGCGCATGCGATTGACCATTTACTCGACCTCAAAAATTTTGATGAAGAAGCATTGCAAAATTTAGAAGATGTGGGCCCCAAACTTGCCGGTAGCGTGTACACCTTTTTTAAGAATGATGATAATATTCAAATGCTGGAAGAACTCGAAAAATTAGGCCTGCAATTATCAAATGATAAAAAAACATACGCCAGCAATGGCAATTTGCAGGATACTACATTTTTATTCACCGGCACACTCGCAAAATTAAAACGTACTGAAGCTGAAGAGATGGTGGAGCAAAACGGCGGGCAAATAGTTTCCGGTGTTAGTAGTAAATTAAATTACCTGGTAGTAGGCGAAGATGCAGGAAGCAAGCTGGAGAAAGCAAAAAAAATTAACTCTGTTAAAATCATTACCGAAGATCAGTTTTTAAAAATGATTGAAAAAAAATGATGCGGGCTTAATAACTTTACATACGAAAGAACGTGGTATTCTTAGCCATCGATCCTGGTAAATATAAAGCCGTGATCAAGAAATTATCCAAAGAAATTTGGAGGCCATTACGTTTTAGAGGGAGCAATACTTTGCGTAACAAATATGCACTCTCCTCGAATGGACGCATAGCCAGTTACAAAACAAATGTGCTGGATGGCAAGCTGCTCAATGGATCACTGACTACAGGATATCGTACACTTAATTTGCATCACCCCGGCAACAACGGTACATTGTATATCCATAGGGAATTAGCAAAATTATTCCTGAAAAAGCCCTTGACCAGGCAGAAATATGTTATTCATAAAAACCATAACAAACTCGATAACCATATTAAAAATTTGCAATGGGCGACACTTGCTGAAATGATTGCCCATCAGCAAAAAAGTCCTGCAAAAATTGCTTATAAACAAAAACAGGCAACACGAGAGATAGGTTTGAAATTAACTGCCGTCCAGGTAAGAAAAATCAAGGAACAATTAAAGAACCCAAACCGCAGGCTTACCATCAGGCAACTGGCCAATAAATACAATGTAAGTGATATGACGATGTACCGGATTAAAAATGGAGAGAATTGGGCGAGGGTGAAGTGATTTGCGATTTTAGATTGCAGATTTTTCTGAACTCAATCCACTTACTACTATCAGCTAATTTCTAACTTACTTTCTGAATACTCATTTCGTATTTCTAATTCTGATTTGTTGTACATTGATTCTTGTTATTTGTTATTTCTTTCTTGTTACTTTTATTGAATGCTTGAACCAGCCACCCTCCGTTTTCTTTCCCAGTTAAAAAAGAATAATAACCGTGAGTGGTTTGAAAAACACCGGGCCGATTATGAAGCTGCTAAAATAGATTTTCAAAACTTTATTTACCTCCTTATTAAAGACCTGGGCAAAACAGATCCATCAATTGCGGATTTAAATGCAAAAGATTGCCTCTTTCGTATTAACCGTGATGTCCGTTTTTCGAAAGATAAATCGCCTTACAAATCCAACATGGGGGCCAGTATAAAAAGAGGCGGAAAAAAGTCACCGTTTTGTGGGTATTATTTTCATTGCGAGCCGGGTGCCAGTTTTATTGGTGGAGGGTTATGGATGCCGGAACCTGCAACAGTAAAAAAAGTAAGGCAGGAAATTGATTACAATTTCGATGAATTTAAAACTATTATTTCTGATAAAAAATTTAAGTCAGTTTATGGCGATCTTTATAAAGGGGCTGATGTAAGCCTGGCTACAGCACCGAAAGGGTACGAAAAAGATCACCCAGCCATTTCTTATTTAAAACTAAAATGCTTTATTGCTGAAACAAAACTGGGTGATGATGAACTGACAAAATCAAGTCTTCACAAAAAAACTATCACGGCTTTTCAAACTTTATCACCACTTATTTATTTTATTAACCGAGCTATTGAAGAGTGATTTCTTCTGTCTGACATACATCAATCATAAACTTATTTTAAACCTTAAACAATGGAGTTGGGCAAATGCAACTAACCTGGCTATCATAGGAAGAAATCAAAATTCTTAACTTCGAACATGGCTGTAAGCAGAAAAATTAACATTGAAATAGATAAGCTGACCCGCTCTATTGAAAACGTTGTTTCTGGTGACAGCTTCAAAACGGAAATACTTCCTTTATCATCTAAGGATATAAAAACGATAAAGAAAAAAGATTGGCTCTTTGACTGGAGTTCAGAAGCCAAAATAAAAGACAAAACTGTTTATAAGCTTGTCATAGTTAACAATCCAGGGATCATACAGGGACTTATTAGCCTACAGGACAGAGGTGACCATATTTTCATGCATCTTATCGAAAGCAACAAGTTTAATCGGGGTGCAAGAAAAATATATTTGGGAGTTCCCGGGAATCTCGTTGCTTTTGCTTGTAAGCTATCATTCGATAAAGGTTATGAAGGCTATGTCTCTTTTGAAAGTAAGACAAAACTCATTAACCATTATAGTCAAACCTTAGGCGCAGAATTACTTTTTGGCAATATTATGGCTATTGACACAAGCGCGGCAGCCAAGCTTATAGACCAATACTACCCAAAAAACTTTTACCTTTAATTCATGATAAAAGAAACAAAAAATATAGACTTTTATACTACTGGCAGACAGCCTTCTGAACAAGAATTTGCACGTATCAGCGAATGGATACGCAAGAAAAAAGAAAGAATATTAAAAAAGCTAAGCTCAAAACAAAAGCACCTTCCTTCACAAAAAACTATGCGATAACAGGGCTTGACGGAAGAGCAGTCCAAAAAGGAGATGCGCGTTATAAATAAAACTTGCCTAAAACTTGTGACCCCGTAAACTCGTGAACTCTCTAGAACTTTTACAACAAATTATTCTTTATTAAATATTCGGCAATCTGCACTGCGTTGGTAGCTGCACCCTTTCTCAGGTTATCACTCACTATCCACATATTTAATGTATTGGCCTGGGTTTCATCTCTGCGAATTCTGCCTACAAATACCTCATCTTTTTCGTGCGCCCACAAGGGCATTGGATAAATTTGCTGTGCAGGATCATCCTGTAATACAATCCCAGGGGAATCACTCAATATTTTTTTTAACTCTTCTATTTCAAAATCATTTTCAAATTCTACATTCACACTTTCGCTATGGCCACCCATTACGGGGATGCGAACAGTTGTAGCAGTTACTTTAATTGAATCGTCCCGCATGATCTTCCTTGTCTCATTCACCATTTTCATTTCTTCTTTTGTATAACCATTTTCCATAAAAACATCAATCTGAGGAATAGCGTTTAAATCAATTTGATATTTATACGCCATTGGATATTCCTTAACTTCTCTTTTATCCTCTACTCCTTTTTCTTCTCTTAGCTTCCTTTCTCCTTTTAGTTGATCTACCGCTTTTTTCCCTGTTCCGGTAACACTTTGATAAGTACTGACGACAATTCTTTTTATCTTGTATTTTTTATGCAACGGGTTCAATGCCACTACCATTTGAATAGTGGAACAATTTGGATTAGCAATAATTTTATCGCTGCCGGTCAACACATCGGCATTAACTTCCGGCACAATCAACGGTTTGTTTTTATCCATACGCCAGGCAGATGAATTATCTATAACGGTTGTTCCTGCTGCGGCAAATGCAGGTGCCCATTCCAATGAAGTGGGACCGCCGGCGGAAAATAATACCAATACAGGCCGATCATTAATCGCCGTTTCCATATCTACTACTTTAAATGGGTTGCCTTTAAAACATATTTCTTTGCCGATAGAATTTTTAGAAGCAACCGGTATTAATTCAGAGACAGGGAAAGATCGTTCTTCCAATACCTGCAACATTTTTGTTCCTACCAGTCCGGTGGCACCCGCTACAGCGATTTTCATAAGCTTTTGATTCCTTTAAAAGTGTATAAATTATTTAATCCTTCTGCAATGTACAATTGAAGATTTTATATTCAGACAGTTTAATTAATTTGGTAGCAAATGAAGCACCTGGGTATTATTTTACTTACAGTATTTATTTCTTGTTTTTCGCAGGCGCAAGGCATAAATCGTTTTGATGTGATTATTAGTGAGGCCATGGCCGATCCTACTCCGCAAGTGGGCCTACCCAATAATGAATGGATAGAGTTAAAGAATGTTTCTGGTGTTACCATCAATTTGCAGGACTGGCGCATTGGTGATGCTTCTGCGCAAAGTGGACCAATGCCCTCTTTTAATTTACAGCCAGACAGCTTTGTTATTGTTTGTACAGGCAGTGCTGTTACCGCTATGTCTCAGTTTGGAAGAACTATAGCCGTCACAAGTTTCCCCTCTCTTGATAATGACGGCGATCTTATTTATTTACGATCAGCACAAGCGATTACTATTCATGCGGTGAACTTCTCTGTTGATTGGTACCAAAATGCCGTAAAAGCAGATGGAGGATGGAGCCTTGAAATGATTGATACAAAAAACCCATGCTCCGGAATAAATAACTGGAAAGCAAGTGTTGATATAAAAGGTGGTACGCCCGGTAAGAAAAATAGTATTGATGGTGTAAATGCAGATCAAACACCACCGGGCTTATTAAGTGCATACAGTAACGGGGCGAATGTTGTTATATTAAATTTTGATGAGCCATTAGATAGTTCCAAAGCCTCCACTGTTACTAATTATACAGTCAGTAATGCCATTAATGTTCTTTCTGCCCAAGCTATCGGGCCGCTGTTCAATTCAGTGCAACTAAACCTCGGCACACCGCTGCAAGTGCAAACAGTTTATACTATTACCGTAAATGCTGTTACGGATTGTAAAGGCATTGCAATCGGCAACAGAAAACAAGCCCAGGTTGGCCTGCCGCAAGATGCACTTTCCAATGATATTATCATCAATGAAATTTTATTTAATCCAAGACCAGGTGGTTTTGATTATGTAGAATTTTATAATAGAAGCAATAAAGTTATTGATGCCAATAAGTTGACAATTGCTACCCGGAACAGCCTTGGGGCTTTTAGCTCACTAAAAAAATTATCTGAAACACCCAGGTTTCTTTTACCTGGCGATTACGTTGTAATTACAGAAGATGCCGCCAGTTTGAACATGCAATACCTCGTGCAAAATCCTAATGCCGTACTAATAGTTTCTACCCTGCCTTCTTTCCCCGATGATGCGGGTATTGTTGTGTTATTAAATTCACAAGGAAGTGTAGTAGATGAAGTAAAATATAATGACGACTGGCATTTTGATTTGATTGCAAATGATGAAGGTGTATCGCTGGAACGCATTGATCCGGATGGGCCATCAAATGACAGGAACAATTTTCATTCTGCCGCCTCCACTGCAGGATATGGCACGCCGGGATACAAAAACTCGCAATACAAACAAATGGCTATCACCAATGCCACCATTAATATAACACCAAAAGTATTTTCTCCTGATAATGATGGAACAGATGATATTGCCACCATTCAATACAGTGTAAGCCAACCGGGTTTTGTAGCAAACATCACCATTTTTGATGCTGCGGGCAGGCTGGTGCGCCACCTGGTAAAAAACAACACGCTTGGATTAACAGGAAGCTGGAACTGGGATGGCTTAAATGAAAAAGGCGCTAAGCTACCCATCGGCACTTATATCATTTTTACTGAGTTATTTAATCTTGATGGAAAGAAGGAAAGGTTTAAGAATACTATAGTGCTGGCGAGGAGGTTGAATTAACTATGTTTGTAGGCTTAAGATTGATTGCATTTATTTCAGATTATGTCGCGGGCCTGATACTTTGCTGCTATCAGCGCAATAATAAATGCTGTAATACATTAAAAAAGGGTTAACTTAAAGAACAAGTCTTCCTTCTTAAATACCCTTCAAAATGAAAAAATTTTACTCCTTATTATTTCTCATAACCTTCTTGTGCCTCAATTTTCAATTAAAGGCTAACGAAATTATTGTAAAGGGGTATGTAAGATTTGCTAATGGAGCTCCAGCTGCCGGGGTAGCTGTAAAAATATTTGTTGAAGCTCCGTGTGTTGTAGAGCATTCTGTTTTTACTAATAATGATGGCTTTTATACAGACAAAGTTTCCTGTACAGAGAGCATTAAAAAAGTGCGCATCAGTATTATTTGCCAGGGGCAAAACAGTGCCCAGGGGCAAACCATTGTGCAGCTTAAAGAAGTATCGGCAACAAATGTAGTAGAAGCCAATTTTACCATGTGCACAGCAGCGGTGGCATGTGTGGCAAAATTTAATTTCCAGCCTGGAGCACCATCGGCTACACAAAAGTTTCCTATTAAGTTTAACAGCAGTAGTTCCGAAACAGCACAAGGTGATAATATAATAGAACGCAAATGGACATTTGGCGATGGAGAAACAAATTCAACCTCGATAGATCCGGTGCATAATTACCTGAAACCGGGTGTTTATAATGTTTGCCTTACTATAAAAACAGCAAAAGGTTGTATCAGCACAAAGTGTCAGAATGTTGAAATAAAAGCATTTTGTAAATCCAGTTTCAATTTCGAGCCTACGCTAAGCGGTATTAGATTCAATAGCTCCACATCTGTTGGCGCAACGAATGATCCTGTTAAAGGAAGGACCTGGAACTTTGGAGACGGAAGCCCGGTGCTACAAGGCAATATAGATCCGCTACATGTTTTTCCCCGTGCCGGAACTTATACGGTTTGCCTCACCATCTGGACAAACAGTGGCTGTGAAAGCAAAGAATGTAAACAAGTGGTGGTACCTGCGCTTACCGCTGCTGCCTGCGTTAGCCGTTTTAGCTTTGAAAAGATTGCACCTAAAAATTTCCGCTTCAATAGCAGCCTGAGTGTAACCGCATCTGGGGATTATATTGTTGAAAGACAATGGGAATTCGGGGATGGTACGGCAGTTATAAAAAACAATGAGGTTTCCACTCTTCATGAATTCAGCAAACCCGGCATGTATGAAGTATGCCTGAAAATAAAAACAGCTAAAGGTTGTGAAAGCAGTTTTTGCTTGCCAGTAAAAGTTGAAGAAAAGCTTAATAATACAGAGGAGCCTTTAATAAAAATCATTACTCTTTATCCTGCACCATTTAAAAATGAATTGAAAGCCGTCATTTTCAGCAGGAATCCTAATGTGATGGCCACTATATCCATAATAGATGTATATGGTCAAATTAAGCTAACGAAACAGGTGCTTTTGGTACAAGGAAATAATCCATTTGAACTGGCTACAAGCTTTTTATTACCAGGTCCTTATTTTTTCAGGATTACTACTTCCTATGGAACGCAAACCAAGCCGGTGTATAAACTATAAAGATATTTTTTTTACTACGGTGGTGGCCCTCAGCATCATTACCAAAATCTCTTATTCAGTAACTGATGAAATATTTTTAAATCGCCACCATACTGACTTTGCAATTATAGTGTCACTATATTATTTATAATGAAGTATTTATTGGAGATGGAATAAATGTAAGTTTAAGAATACGATTGTGTTGGTGGGGAGCTGAATTAATTTAAGTAATTTTAAAGAAATGGAGGATAATGCATCTAACTAAAATAAAGACAAAGTTGCACGAGCTAATCGAGAGCACCAACGATGAAAAGATTCTGGAGAATTTATATCAGCAGCTTTCAGACAACAAAGAGGAAGATTGGTGGGAGAACCTTAGTGAAACCCAAAAGAAAGAACTTTCCGAATCAGAGCATCAATATAAACGTGGCGAAATTGTATCGAATGAAGCAGTGCTAGAAAAAATCCAGCAATGGCTGCAAAAATAGTTTGGACTAATAATGCAGTTAAGGATTTAGAAAATATAAAAACTTATTTACAAGGTAGCTGGCCTGAAAAAGTTCTCCTTTCTTTTTTAAACGAGTTAATAAACAAATTAAACCTTATTGAAGCTTCCCCTGAAATTGGAAGGGCATCAATGAAATTTCCCTCTCGAAGACGTCTTGTTATTACAAAGCATAACCTTTTGATCTATTCATTGCGTAATAATGATATAGTGATCGAAGCAATATTTGATACAAGACAAGATGATCGGAAACTGAAATTTTAGTGTACGATGTCTTTATCACTCAAAAAGCGGGTTTCTTTTAAAAAGTTTATAATTCTATTGTAGTACTTAGTAGTTACTCATTTGAACCGACAGTACCTTTCATCAGTTTAACTAAAGATGAATAATTGAACAAGGAATAAAGAATAACCAACAATCACCTGCTACTGATTAATAAACAACTACCAATTGGAAACCAGAAACGATCCGATCCAACGACAGGTAAAATTTATTTTTTATTCGAGGAACTGATGATCTCCCCCAATTCTTTATCGAACATTCCATACTTACCATATTCTACGACTCTACCCACTTCTTGTCCATTTTTTAGAACTATAAACGTTGGTACATTGATAATTTTAAAAGCTTCTGCTAAATGATTAATTGTTTTTTTGCTGCGGTCAACACCTAATAAGGTTATATGATCTTGTGAGAAACCGGCAGCATCAGTCAGCGCAAAAAATTTAGGTAGAAGATTTTTTGTATCACCACACCAGGTACCTGCAAAAGCAAGAATATGTATGGAATCCTTGGCAGATGTAAAAGCCTGCAGCGCAGCCTTTTCCGGCGTATAGCCTTTTTGATTTTGTGTAAACCATGCAAATGCTGTATCACTTGCTAATTCATTTTTGGTAATAAACCCTTTAATTATTTTATTACCGCTTGCATCTTTAGTTATCTCTGCAGGTTGTGCAAATACCAATTGAGTAATAAAAAGGGACAGGATAAATAAAATCTTTTTCATGCTTTTGAATTAAATCAAAAATAACTCCTGGAAAAAGGATATTAGTTAATGAAAAAAAAAATCTCACAGATTTCACAGAAAGGCACAGATAATAATAAAATAAAGTCTTCTGTGTTAATCTGTGAGGACAAGAAAGAAAATAGTATTCCTAATTGTTTAACTTTTTACAAATGGGCTTTTAACTCGAGAAGGAATATTCTAAGGCGTTGTAAAGATTGAATCATCACATATTTGTCATCGGCCCTCGTATTCTTTTTTAAATAGTCTTTTGCGCCTTCAATGGTAAATTTTCTCCGGCGTACCAGGTCATGGATTAGTTGTAGGTTTTTAACATCTGCAGGGGTAAAAAAACGATCACCTTTCCTATTCTTACGTAACTGCATCCCAAATTCAGCCTCCCAATATCTTAGCAGGGAAGTATTTACATTAAACATTTCTGCTACCTCTCCAATAGAATAATATTGCTTTTGAAATAAAATTTCATCGTCAGGTATCTCAACGTTTTCGGACTCTTCACTCATTTCTTTTATGGACTTACGGCCACGGGTACCTTTCGCTTTTTTTGGGGGAGGTATGATATTGCCAGGCAGAAGCTCTCTTTGTTCCTTTTCAGTCTCTTGTGAAAACTCAAATGTTATTTGCTGTTTAGACTTCATGACCTTACCAAATTTAATTATCCTGCGCCAGAATAATTTAAAGGAATTTCAAATATTTGGTGCGGTTGCCAGAGGTACTGTCTCCACGCCTATATTATTTTGCAAAGCACCCATTATTAATCTAAGCTCTGGTTTGAGGCTTTTGCTCTTTTTAGTAGTTCATCAAATTGCTGAGGACTTAAATCGTTATAAAAGAAATAAACGGGGTCAAGCTTGTGCCCATTTTTATGCACTTCGTAATGACAATGTGGCCCGGTTGATTTCCCGGTGTTGCCTACATATCCTATTATTTCACCTCGTTTTATACGTTGCCCCCTTCTTGCTTTTATGCGCACCATGTGGCCGTACAGGGTTTCATATCCATAGCCATGATTGATAACTACATGGTTTCCATATCCCGAATTACTATAATCACTTATCTTCACAACCCCGTCTGCCGTGGCATAAATGGGAGTGCCTTGTGGGGCAGAAAAATCAAGACCCGCATGCATCTTCATGGTTTTGTAAATTGGGTCTATGCGATGCCCGAACCCGGAAGCAATACGGTTTAAATCCTTATTACTTACAGGTTGAATAGCAGGTGTAGCGGAAAGCAATAGTTCTTTGTTTTTTATTAAAACGGCAAGCTCATCATAAGATGTTTTTTGAGAAACTACCCGGCTGGAAAGATTGTTCAGAGAGATATAAATAGAACTGATCAATTCCTCATTCTCCATTCCTTCCACTTTTGCCACTTCCTGTTGTTTTTCTAATTCTTTAGCCCGGGCGCTATCGGGTAAAGGTTTAGCTTCAAAAATTTCCCGGTAAACTGTATTATCCCGTTTTTCCAGTTCTTCCATCTGCTGTTGCAGGGTCTTTACTTTTTTACTCATATCCTGGTATCGGTATCGCAGCCTTTCGTTATCTGCTTTTATAATTCTTTCTGTTGGAGACCCCACAAACTGAAAAGCGAAATAAGAAATAATGGCAGAAGTAACCAGGGCTACAGCCATAAAACTAAAAAGCCTTAGCAACTTAACACGAAGGGGTGTTACCAGCTTTTCATAGCGAAGCGTATGGGTATTATAGTAATATTTTATTTTCTTCATGATGGCAAGCGGTGCGTCTGTGCAACCAATATTCAATCACCTACTCTTACCTTTGCGCAACCCAAAAAGGGGCAAAGACAAATATACTGGCATAAAACCCAAAAAGCTACCTATTTATTGTGACCATGATGACCAGTGAAGACATACGATTAACATTTTTAAACTTCTTTCAATCGAAAGGACACGAGATTGTACCATCTGCTCCCATTGTTATAAAAAATGATCCTACGCTGATGTTTACCAATGCAGGTATGAACCAGTTTAAGGATTATTTTCTTGGCAATAAAGTAGCTCCTTACCCACGTATTGCGGATACACAAAAATGTTTACGGGTCAGCGGCAAGCACAATGACCTGGAAGAAGTAGGGGTAGATACTTACCATCACACCATGTTTGAAATGCTGGGAAATTGGAGTTTTGGAGATCCCCGTCAGCCGGCAGCAGGTTATTTTAAAAAAGAAGCCATTGAATGGAGCTGGGAATTATTAACAAATAAATTAAACATACCGGCAGACAGGATATATGTCACAGTGTTCGAAGGCAGCACAGAAGAAAATATTGAAAAAGATGCAGAAGCTATAAATGAATGGAAAAAATGGATTGCAGACGACAGAATATTAGCATTTGGAAAAAAGGATAATTTTTGGGAAATGGGTGATACGGGACCATGCGGACCCTGCACTGAAATTCATATCGATACACGTTCAGAAGAAGAAAGGAAAAGTATTGACGGGAAAACGTTGGTAAATGCTGATCATCCGGAAGTGATTGAAATTTGGAACAATGTGTTTATTCAATACAACCGTTTAAAAGATGGGAGCCTTCAGCAACTTCCGGCCCGGCATGTAGATACGGGGATGGGTTTTGAAAGACTGGTAAGAGTGCTGCAACAGAAACAGAGCAATTATGATACAGATATTTTTAGCGGTACCATAAAAAAAATTGAAGAGATAACTCATGTTTCCTACAGTGGAAGCGAAACAGAAAAAAGGGATATAGCTTTCCGCGTAATGGCAGACCATATACGTGCCATTAGTTTTACAATAGCCGATGGACAATTGCCTGCTAATACAAGTGCGGGTTATGTAATAAGAAGAATTCTTAGGAGAGCCGTTAGATATTATTACTCTTATTTAAATTACAAGCAGCCCTTACTCTTCCAATTAGTTCCTTTAATTGCTTTCCAATTTGAAAAAGTATTTCCTGAACTAAAACAGCAGGAAAGTTTTGTAACTAAAGTGATAAAAGAAGAAGAAGAAGGTTTTTTGAAAACATTGGAACAGGGTATAAAGAGATTTGAAACTCATATGTTATCCCTTAAAACTGTAAAATTAATAACCTCTCGGAAACAAGATATTCCACATACACCAGGTACTCTTATAAACGGTTATGAAGCATTTCTACTTTATGATACATATGGATTCCCCATCGATTTAATAAACTTAATGGCAAAAGAGAAAGGATTTGATGGCGTTAACATGAGGGAATTTGAACATTTGCTTCAGCTTCAAAAGGAACGTTCCCGTCTTGCAACTACCACGGATGCAGAAGATTGGACCATCGTTAATCAAGGAAACAATCAATTTGGAGGTTATGATTCTCTCGAAATAAATGCAAATATTCTTCGCTACCGCAAAGTAAAATCCAAAGGGAAAGAAGCCTACCAAATTATATTGGATAAGACACCTTTTTATGCAGAAAGTGGTGGACAGGTTGGCGATACGGGAGAACTTTTGTTCCCCTCTCCGCAAGGAGAGGGGCTAGGGGTGAGGCTCAAAGTTGTTGATACAAAAAAAGAGAACGATCTTATCATTCATGTGGTTGAAGATTTACCCTCTCAATTTTCCGGAGGTATAACGGCTGTTGTTGATAAAGAAAAAAGAAAACGGATTGCTTTGCATCATAGTGCTACACACCTCATGCACGCGGCTTTACGCACAGTGCTTGGCAAACATGTCGCACAAAAAGGTTCACTGGTCAATGCAGAATATCTGCGGTTTGATTTTTCCCATTTTGCTAAAATGTCAACCGGGGAAATAAAGCAGGTTGAAAATATGGTAAATAAAAAAATAAGAGAAAATATTCCTGTAGTAATTAAGCAAATGTCCAAAAAAGAAGCGGAGCAAATGGGTGCCATGGCTTTGTTTGGAGAAAAATATGGAGAGGTAGTGCGGGTGGTAATAATAGACCCTGGGTTTTCTATTGAATTATGTGGCGGCACACATGTTGGCAATACAGGCGAATTAGGGCTGTTTAAAATAATAAGCGAATCCGCAGTGGCCGCAGGCGTGCGCCGGATAGAAGCTATAAGCGGTGAAACAACGGAACAATATATCAATGAACAATTTCAGCAATTACAGCAAGCTAAAGAAATGTTGAAAAACCCAAAGGACCTGCTTAAATCTATTCAATCAATAACTGAAGAAAATAATAGATTAAAAAAAGACCTGGAAAAAATAGAGCAGGTTCAGATCAAAGCGTTAAGTACGGGGCTAATAAAAAAAGTGCAACCCACTAATGGCATTCAATTTATTGGCGAAATAGTAGAAGTAAGTAATGCTGATGCCTTGAAAAAATTAGCCTTTGACTTAAGGTCTCAACTCTCAGCCTTTGCCATCACATTAGTAGCAAATATTGAAGGAAAAGCTGCTGTTGTAATACTTTTTGATGAGGCTGTTGTAACTGAAAAAGGCTTAGATGCCTCAAAAATCATAAAACAAACCATTGCTCCGCTAATTCAAGGTGGCGGAGGTGGTCAAAAAACCCTCGCTACTGCCGGTGGGCAAGACGCTTCTTCCCTTCATCAGGTAATTGAAGCTGTAAAAGCGTTGATTTGATCCACTCAACAAATTAACATTTGCGAAAGTTTTCGTATGTCGGAAAACCTCTTTATATTTGATGTACGAAATTTAACGTAGTAAAAATTATTAAAGCTTTATGAAACAATATTTAATTAAAGGTTTTGCAGTGGCGGGTATTGCCGCTTTATCTGTACCAGCATTTGCACAAAATGAAAAATCTAAAGAAGAAAAAAAAGATGTGCAACACATTACGATCACCAGAACGGGTGATGCGGATGAAAAAACAATGATTGAAATTAAAGGAGATAAAGTAACTATCAATGGTAAGGACGCCAAAGAAGCTAAAGGTGTAAATGTGCACGTTAGCAAAATCAAGGATATGCAAGCTGCAACAAGGGCAAGAGTTGCACAAGGAGGTCAAAACTGGAATATGAATTTTGATAATAACAGCATGTCACTTTTCTCAGAAGATGCTAACCGTGCTATGCTGGGTGTAGTTACAGATGAAAATGATAAAGGGGCTGAAATAAATTCTATTACCAAAGAAAGTGCTGCCGAAAAAGCAGGATTAAAAAAAGGCGATATTATCACCAGTATTGGTAGTAAGAAAATTAAAGATGCGGAGGACGTGTCTGAAGCTATTCGCTCACATAAGCCTGGTGACAAAGTAACAATTACTATTTTGAGAGATGATAAAGAACAAAAATTAACTGCGGAGCTCGGTAAATGGAAGGGGATTAAAATGAATACCATTAACACTCCTTCATTTAAAGAGTTTGGAATCACAGCGCCATCCGGGAGTTTGGGAGCCTATTTATATGATAATCGTCCTAAATTAGGTTTATCTGTTCAGGATACAGATGATGGTAAGGGTGTAAAAGTGATTGAAATTGATGGGGATGGGAACGCTGCTAAAGCCGGCGTAAAAAAAGATGATATCATCACACATATAAATGATAAAGAAATAAATAGTGCGGATGAAACTTCAAAAATTGTGAGAGAAAATAAAGATAAACCGTCTGTGCGCCTTCAGGTAAATCGCAGTGGTAAAACTCAAAACATAGAAGTGCGTATGCCTCGTAAATTAAAAACAGCAGACTTATAAATTTTATATACACGTTGTTGCAAGTCCTGCTTTTAGCGGGACTTTCTGTTTTAACAATGGCCTGAAGCCAAAACAATTATTTTTGTGGCTTATCCTTTATAAAATTGGTTTAATGATCAGCCACATAAAAATTATTGGTATAAGTCTGTTGTTGTTTTTTAGTGCCTGTAAGCAGGATACAAAGAATGAATTTGTAGTAGATGGTACCATAAAGAACGTAACCTCAGATGTCATTTTTTTGGAAGAGGTTTCTTTAACGAATACCCAGCCGGTTATAGTGGATTCTGCACGTCTTAAAAAAGATGGTTCATTTCAGTTGAATACGATAGCTAACGAAGAAAATTTATATGTTCTGCGATTAACACAGGAATTAAATCCTGTTGCCACTCTTATCAATGATAGTAAGCATATAACTGTTGAGGCCGATTTGAAAAATGAAGAGCAACCTTACACAGTAAAAGGCTCGATAGCGAGCGGAGCTTTGGTTGACTATTTAATAAATAGCAATAAAAAATTAGCCGCTATTTACAACATGAGTGTACAGTTAGACAGCCTTAATCAAACGCCGGAGAATGATAGTGCTGTCAATGTCGTGAACAGAAATAGAAAGGAAATGACAGATGATTACACTAATTATGTTAATCAGTTAATAAAGAATAGCCAAAGTCCATCCCTAACTATTTTTACTTTAGGCAGTTATCAAAGCTATGCCACCAATCCTGCTTTTGGATTGCAGGCTTTTTCTCAACAAAATATGCTGGATATTATCAGCCAAACCGCTTCAAAATTTCCAGCCCATAAAGGACTTGCTTCGCTACAAAATAGTTTGCAAAAGCAATCATCATTACAAAATTCTTCCGTCGCAGGCTTACTTAATAAACAAGCGCCGGATTTTACCTTGCCCGATACGAAGGGTAATCCTGTTTCTCTGTCCTCTTTTAAAGGAAAATATGTATTGATTGATTTTTGGGCCAGTTGGTGTAAACCATGCCGGATAGAAAACCCTAATTTGGTAAGAGCTTACCAGCAATTTAGAGCCAAAAATTTTACAATATTAGGTGTTTCACTCGATAAACAAAAAGATGATTGGGTAAAAGCAATTGACGAGGATAAACTTACTTGGACCCATGCCAGTGATCTTAAATTTTGGGACAGTATGGTCGTACCAATGTACGGAATTGAAAGTATTCCGCATAATGTGCTTATGGATCCTAATGGAGTAGTGATTGCTGAAAAACTAACTGGAGAAGAACTGATACAAAAGCTTAGAGAAGTGTTGAAATAGCAGCCATTTCATATGCTTTTTCATTGATGTGGCATGTGTACTTCTGCCATGCATAGCTCATTACTTAAACTTCATGCGTCTGCGACGACTTCAAATAGCAATTGCCTTCATTGTTTTATATAGGTAGTCGTTTCCCCCTAAAAGAATCTCTGTGAAAACAGAGGTAACATGAGAAAATGAAAAACTGCTTGTAAATACAATACGAGACCGTTGCAAAGTAAAAACTAATTCACACTATGTGAATGAGTGACAATGCGGATTGTTATTTGCTGCTGAACGGCAATGCAAAAAACCAATAATCAGATGAGCTTTACCGGCGTATATGTTTC
>MWVW01000081.1_pt1 | contig 23798 bp, 19 predicted proteins | sample 1047191 | NCBI WGS metagenome assembly MWVW01 (sample SAMN06349985, study PRJNA376086) | soil metagenome | isolation source: MtG22-5 sample Antarctic (ecotone) | place: Antarctica
TATAACTTATACAGATCGCCGGGCATTGTAGCCAAAAATGCTTTGTTGATTACATAAAATAAAACCAATAAAACAAAAATGAAAACCGGATTGCTTCAAAAAGAAGCAATCAATGAAAAAAAACAACTTACAAAGTCAATAAAGAAATGATCTGCTGAAATATCATTTTTATTAAACAGAAAAAATCTTTAAAAATTTAACCGCTTATTTTGCAACGGTCTCAATTTATGAAAATCAAAGGATGGATTTGGGATTATAGGCGAGCAGCGAATATATATACATATTTAATAACTGCAAGAGCAATACTATTTAATTTATGAACAATTAATGTAGTTCAAAGATCACCACAGGAAAAAGGAATAATAGCCGTAGAATTTTAGAGGATGTGGAGTACAGATTACTGAGAGTGAAACAAAAATACTCTTCCATTTTTAAAATCCAGATAGAAAGGGAAAATAAATTTTAAATAGTAGAGGATTTGAAAATTTATAAAAACTGCCCTGTCCAACTTTGTTCAATTTTTTTAAGCCCTTCAGGCTTACCGGCATATACTAAATAACCGCCGCCACCCCCTGCTTCAGGCCCCAGTTCTATCACCCAATCAGCACTTTTTATTACATCAGTATTATGTTCAATTACAATAATAGAATGTCCCTGGTCAATCAAGGCATTAAAAGAAGCCAATAATTTTTTTATATCATGAAAATGTAAGCCTGTAGTGGGCTCATCAAAAATAAATAACACTTTATCGGTTGACTTGCCTTTGCCTAAAAACGAAGCCAGTTTTACACGCTGCGCCTCACCACCGGAAAGCGTATCGGATGATTGCCCCAGTTTTACATAACCTAACCCGACATCCCCCAGGGGTTTTATGGTATTTACAATGGCAACCCCTTCCCGGAGCCCTCCGCCTGCCGGTGGAGAGGAAAAAAAACTTATAGCTTCATCCACACTCATTTCCAAAACCTCAAAAACATTTTTCCCTTTGTATTGAACATCCAGTACTTCTTCCTTAAATCTTTTTCCATTGCATACCTCACAGGTCAGGTGCACATCTGCTAAAAACTGCATTTCAACAATCTTTTCTCCTTCTCCTTTACACGCATCGCAACGGCCACCATCTACATTAAAAGAAAAATGCTTGGCCTGAAAACCACGTATTTTACTTAAGGGCTGTGATGCATACAAATCCCGGATATGATTCCAGGCTTGTATATATGTTACCGGGTTACTCCGCGAAGACTTACCTATCGGGTTCTGATCCACCATTTCAACTGCGGTAATAAAATTTATATCACCGGCCAGGGCTTTATGCAATCCTATTTTATCACCGGCCTCACCTTTTATTTTTTGAATAGCAGGATAAAGTATGTGCCTGACCAACGTGGTTTTACCACTGCCGCTCACGCCGCTTATCACACATAAAACATTCAGTGGAAATTCAATTGTAATGTTTTTTAGATTATGCTGCCTTGCTCCATCCACTTTAATGGAATGATTCCATTTCCTCACCGTTTTAGGAGGATCAATTTTTAATTCACCTTTTAAATATTTTCCTGTCAGGCTGTCTTCGTTCGCAATGATCTCGTCATAATTTCCTGCAGCTACTACCTCGCCACCTAAATGAGAAGCCAGCGGACCCATGTCAATAATATAATCTGCTTCACGCATCATCATTTCATCATGCTCCACAACCACCACTGTATTGCCCAGGTCACGTAATTCTTTTAATACACGGATCAGATTCCGGGTATCTCTTGAATGCAAACCAATGGAAGGTTCGTCTAAAATGTATAAGGAATTAGTAAGATTGCTTCCTAAACTACGGGTTAATTGAATGCGCTGGCTTTCGCCGCCACTTAAGGTATTAGCTAACCGGTTGATGGTTAAATACCCTAAACCAACTTTTAACATGGTATCAATGCGATGTGTAATTTCTATTTGAATTCGTTTGCCAACAGTGGATTCAAATTCGCTAAATTTCTGCACAGCATTATCAAACCAAACTTTTAGGTCCTTTACCGGCAGCTCAGTTAACTCACCAATATGCGTGCCCTGAATTTTTACATATAATGCTTCTTTTCGCAACCTGGAGCCATCGCAGTCAGGGCATTTTGTTCTGCCGCGATAACGGCTTAACAATACACGGTATTGCACTTTGTATAAGTTTCTTTCTACCTCTTTAAAAAAATCATCAATACCCTCTGCGTATTCATTGCCCTTCCAAAGTATTTGATATTGCTGATCAGTCAAATCAATGACGGGCTTGTGCACAGGGAAATTAAATTTGCGGGCAGCTCTAATAAAATCATCTTTCCATTTACCTAACTTTTCCCCCTTCCAGGGAGCAATGGCTCCTTCATACACACTCAATAATTTATCAGGAATTACAAGGTCTTCATCAATACCAAGTACCATGGAAAATCCTTCACAAGTAGGGCAGGCGCCAAACGGATTATTAAAAGAAAAAAGATTAGGAACCGGTTCTTCAAACTTAATTCCATCTAATTCAAAACGATTATTAAAATGAACTAATTTTTTTACACTTGTGCCGTCATCAGTAGTATCAATTTCTACGTAAACATCACCTTCGCCTTCATAAAAAGCAGTTCCAACTGAATCGCTTAATCTATGTTCATCATCTTCATCCATTTCTTTTGCTACAATACGGTCTATGAGAACGTAGGTGGTGAGTGGTGAGTGGTGAGTGGTGAATTGTGAGTCGTGACTGGCGAATTTACTTACCAAAACTTCATCTGGTAACAACAAAGCATCTTCAATTCTTAAAATCTCACCTGGGTCATCAGTTATCTTTGATGATTGACGAATATACATGCGGGAAAAACCTTTCTGCATCAGGATATTCAACTCTTCTTTCACTTCACGATTACGATGCTGTTTAAAAGAACTTAATATATAAACTTTTGTTCCTTCCTTTAGACTCTTAATTAATTCCACCACATCTTTTACATCATCTTTTTTTACTACTCTACCAGAAATAGGTGAAATTGTTTTTCCAATTCTTGCATAAAGCAATCGCAGGTAATCATAAATTTCCGTCATGCTGCCGACGGTGCTTCGGGGCGTCCGGGTAATTACTTTTTGTTCAATGGCAATAGCAGGCGATAATCCTTTAATGTAATCTACATCGGGCTTATCCATACGATTAAGAAATTGACGTACATATGCGCTTAAACTTTCTGCATACCGTCGTTGACCTTCCGCGTAAAGCGTATCAATGGTCAGTGAAGATTTTCCGGAACCGGAAACGCCGGTAACAACAATTAATTTATTGCGGGGAAAGCTAACATCAACATTTTTTAAATTATGGACACGGGCGCCTTTTATAATGATTGGCTCTGCCCCAAAAGCCATGTGTTTTTTATTTTTTTTTTCTGCTACCTGTTTCATATTCTTAACAAATGTAGTTTACTAATTAATTTAGCTAAGTAATCCTTAACAGTTATTTCACAAAAAGAAGATAATAAAAAAAATGTGTTTTTGCTTTTTTTAAAAAAGAAGTATATTTTTACTACATAAAATTCCTGTACTATCAACCACTAAAAATCTCTCCTCGCCTATCGCTCTGAACTTCTACCCTTTCTCATTTTTTTTATTGCTTTACCCTTGATAACCTAAAACTGTAGAAGTTATGACAACTTTATCCAGACTGTCTGACCACGAATTAATTAATATTTTTATTGCCGGTAATACCAATGGTTTAGAAGCCCTTGTATTGCGCCACAAAGACAAACTGTACACTTCCATTTTGTTTTTAGTTAAAGACAAGTACCTTGCCGAAGACATTTTTCAGGATGTCTTTATCAGGGTGATTGATACTGTAAGAGGTGGCCGCTATACCGAGGAAGGAAAATTTTTACCCTGGGCAATGCGTATAGCACACAATCTTTGTGTGGATCATTTTAGAAAAGTAAAACGCACCCCAACTATTAAAACCGGTGAGGATCAGGATATTTTTGAAGTGCTGAACTTTACTGAAGAAAGTGCTGAAGATAAGATGATGAAAAAACAAAGCCACAACCGCGTAAGAGATATGCTTGATAAATTACCGGAAGATCAACGCGAAGTAATTATCTTGCGTCATTATGCAGATATGAGCTTTAAAGAAATTGCAACGGTTACTAATTGCAGTATCAATACAGCGTTGGGGCGTATGCGTTACGGATTGATTAATTTGCGCAAAATGATGATCCAAAAACAGATTGCTTTATAGCCTCATCTTCTAGTCATTCTTTATCTCTCACCACATGCTTGCCGTGGACGGTTGGTAAAGAATGGCGCCTAATTGAAAAGCTAATGAAGGGTTACAATTAAGTAGCCCTTTTTTAATATGCTATCAAAAAAAATGATTTTTTTATTGCCAGCACTAAAACTCTTAGTCATCTTTTGTTGCAAGTTTATTCCCGCTGAGGAGGGACAAGCTCTGAGCTCGACGAAGGATGGTCTTGTACTGCAATAAATTATTCACCATTGTGCACTATTCATTCGGGAAAATGACCTATCTCAAGACTTAAGCAGTTTAATATTGTTAAACCACAGAGGTACAACACACAGAGTTGCACGGAGATAGTTCTCTATATTGCTCCCCCACCCTCCGGTGGTTAAAACAATCAGAAGCTTTATTTATCAGAAGTTTTTTTAAATGCATCCAACCCACACTGTAACCATTCTACAAATTCGGAAGCACTGGCTGTGTATGATTTGGTTTTAGTCAATGCTATTTCATTGGGGCTGATAATACAATATTGCGGCTGGGAAGTTTTATAAAAATTTTCCAGTTGAAAACTTGCCCACTTGTCGCCAACAGTTACTATATTTTTTTTAATACTGTCTTGTGTAATGTATTCCATTTGCTCAATAGCAGGCAATCGTTTGCGTTCATCAACATAGAGGGAAACCACAATAAAATCATTCTTCATCATCCGGGCAACATCAGGGTCTGGCCACACTTTTTCTTCCATTCGCCGGCAGTTTACACAAGCCCATCCGGTAAAGTCAATAAGTATGGGTTTGTTTTGCTCTTTGGCTAAACGTAAAGCCTCTTCATAATCATTTCTTAAAGGCTCGATATTTTCTTCGCAATTAACCGGGTGAGCATACACACTGTAACACATAGGAGGCGGAAAACCACTGATCAATTTTAAGTTTGCTGCTCTTGTATTGGTAACCCCTGGAATTAAATAAGCAGTAATGATTGCAAATAAAGAAATAAAGGCCCATCGCATTTTTGTCAATTTTGGTTTGCTGCCGCCAAGCCTAATAACACCTAAAAGATAAAGTATGATACCAAGACCAATAAGCACCCAAACACCAATAAATACTTCACGCTTTAACAGACCCCATTGTTTTACCAGGTCGGCATTGGAAAGGAATTTAACTGCTAATGCTAATTCTAAAAATCCCAATACAACTTTTACTGTTGTAAGCCATCCGCCTGATTTTGGCAAGGATTGTAACCAATTGGGAAAAAGGGCAAAGAGTGCAAAAGGCAAGGCAAGGCCTAATCCAAATCCGCCCATTCCAAAACTTAATTGCATAGCGCCTCCGTCGGTACTAGTAACTCCTGCCAGCAAAGAACCGAGGATAGGTCCGGTACAGGAAAAAGAGACAATAGCGAGAGTTAATGCCATAAAAAATATTCCCCATACATCGCTGATGCCGGCTTTGGAATCTATTTTATTTGCAAGCCCGCCTGGCAAACCAATTTCATATAAACCAAAAAACGATAAGGCAAAAAGAATAAACACCACAAAAAACAGAAGGTTAACCCAAACGTTAGTAGAAATATTATTAAAGACTTCAGGATTTGTTTGATCTACAATATGAAAAGGAAGACTTAGCAAAACATATATCATAAAAATACTGAAGCCATACAACAAGGCATTGGTGATACCCTGGCGCCGTGTACCGGAACGTTTGGTAAAAAATGAAACCGTTAATGGGATTAAGGGAAAAACACATGGCGTAATTAAAGCAATCAATCCACCTAAAAAACCAAGAATAAAAATGCCTGTTAAACTTTTATTAGCGGTATCATCATCACCACAGTTATTAACCGGTTTTTTTATATCAATACTGGGAATCTTAATTCTTGCCGTCGAAGAAAATCCTCCCTCAAGTGGGACAGAAAAATTAAAGCTGGTGGCGGGATAAAATTCATCTTCACGTCCATACGTAAAAAGAAGTACGCCCTGTAAACTGGCAGGCACCGGACCATTTATTTTTATTAATTGACGCCATGTAGAACCATCTTCATACAACTTCACTTGTTCAGCTTCGAAAATGGAGCTCTGCGCTGTTTTAAGACTCCCGGAATCTTTAAATGGATTGATTAGTTGTATGGATGAATCAGAAAATTTTAATTCGGTGGTAGCCACCTCGCTCAAAACCTGGTTTGGAGCATATAATTGCCAGCCATTTGTGCCCTTTACCGAAAACTGTAATTCGTATTCGTTAGCACTAACTCTTTTACTCGTTACCTTCCAATCAAAAACGCTGCTATCCTGGGTGAAAGCATTATGTAAACACAAAAGACAACCTACCAGGAAAAAACAGCGTAGCATTTGGTGCATAAAAATCTTTTAAACAATAAACGGATTCACTAAGAAGCTGTTTAAAAATGATTCTGCAATTTCCTATATGGCTGAAAGTGGTCGGTGGGGACACCGACCACGGCGGGCCGCCGCCGTTCATGTCCCCACGAACGGCTTACATGGTGAATCAAAATTCTATTTTAAACAGTTTCTAAGAAATCCGCTTGCAAAAAAAAAGGAAAACCATTTTATTTTAATGCAATTGAAAAATTAACTGTTTTGGGCGGCAGGCATTTTTTATCATCACAGGTTTGGTATTCTAATTGACCGGTTACTGCCGTCTTTGCTTTCCCCTTCATTTTTACTAACTGCACAAAATCAACTTTATTACTGTATTGATTGGCAGAAATATCTAATTTTTCATCTTTGTATTTCTCCAGCTTACCTATTTCTTTCACCTTTCCTTCAATATTCAATAAAGGATTATTATTAAAATTAAAAGTGGTTGGTTGGGCTATGGCATCATCGGGTTGTTTCTGGGCATACAGATGCCAGCCTCTTTGAATAGTGGCTGTCATGCGAACTTCGTAGGTTTTGTCGTCCAGTTTTTTACTGCTGAATGTCCATGACACAGGGCTTTGAGCAAAAGAAAATGTTGCCGTAAAAAGAACGAAAAGAATAAATAATAATTTTTTCATTTGTTATGCAGTTACGACTGCAAATTTGCTCGATTAATTTTTGTAAAGATGTTAAATTATATGTACGCATGCAAGTATTGGATGTCAAACAGTAAGACGTCAAACGTGAGACCGCGGAAACTTTTACTTTATAGAGAACTGCTTGTGCCGGTATCTCACTTTTCACGTTTCACGTCTCCTCACAAGCGGCAATTTATTTGACATGACGCCTACACAGTTTCCAGCACCTGGGAAAACAAATATTTAAAAACTTTTTTTCCATCTGTATTTCCCAAAGCCAATGAACAGGCCCGTTCAGGATGTGGCATCATACCATACACATTTCGCTGCTCGTTACAAATGCCTGCAATATTTTTAATAGAACCATTACAGTTTGCCTTTGCCGAAATATCTCCGGACGCATCGCAGTAGCGGAAAAGAACCTGGTTATTTTTTTCTAAACTAACTAAATTTTTTTCATCTGCATAATACCTTCCTTCGCCATGTGCAATGGGTATTTTGTAAACAATTCCTTCTGCATCTTTTATATGCACATTTTTACAGATGTATTGCTGATTGGTATTGCGTAATAATGCACCGGGCAGTAAATGCGATTCACATAATATCTGAAATCCATTGCACACGCCTAAAACCTTTCCTCCCCTGTTAACAAAATCGATAATAGTTTCCATAATTGGGCTGAACCTGGCAATAGCACCCGTCCGTAAATAATCGCCATATGAAAAACCGCCGGGAAGTACAATACAATCATCTGTTGTTAAACCCATGAGATCCCTATCCTTATGCCACAACATAATTGAATCCTGTTTCAGGTCGTACTTTAGTGCCTCATGCATATCCCTGTCGCAATTAGAACCAGGAAAAACAACAACTCCAAACTTCATGGTAAACAAATTAAAAGCAAAGATAGTTTGCCGCCCAATGACCTGAAGTGGAATTTATAACCCAAACTGATACTCTCCGCATTAAGCGGAATGGGGGCTTAATGCCATGCGTTAGTGGCATATTGTTGGGTAAGAATAAAAGCCAACATAGCCCAAAATATAACAATGGGCAACCATTTGCGAGGTGGATAAGAATAAGTGCAGGCATGAAAAGCAGCAAACGGTGCCACCATTAATATCCAGTTGGTAAATAAGCCTGAACTGTTAATAACTGCAATAAACAAAGCCATAACCAGGTATAACAAGAATATACTCCAATTTTTACGGGCCTGTATCAGCATTTTTCTTAAATGGGTCTGAATATAATAGCCTCCGGCAATAAATGGAAACCCCAGAAAGATAGTGCTTGCCACTAACCAGATAGAGTTTCTCATATACGGTACATGCAAATAGTTATGTGGAATGATTTGTTGCAACGAAAATTGATCTGTGAGAAACAAGTAAATAGAATAAAAATAATAAGGTGAAGCAATACCAATTATAAAAAGCACGATTTCATTAAGACGAAAAGGCCTGAGAATCATCATTCCAATAAAGATGCATGCTGAAAATAATATTGAAGGAAAGTAAAAAAAAGAAGCAAGGCCAATCAGCAGTCCTATATTAAAAATTTTACTATTTGCAGCTGGAAGATTATATAACTGAAAAAGTTTACTGATGCTCCACATAATAAATGTAGTGGCAATCAAGGGTGGTGATAAATAATTCCACTCCGGCAGTAATGAAGTAATCAATAAATAAGACATGCCGGGCAAAAAAGTTGGCCTGGCTGTCATTCTATATTCATTAACCAAAATAGTAACCAGCAAAGCCTGTATATATAGTAAACCGAAAGCAACTATGGAAGCAAATAATAAATTGGCAGGCTGGTCAAAAAAAGAAAAAAACCAATGATATCCTTTGCCATCAACTTCGGAAGGCTCTGCTATTTTCGGATAGACAAAAAGGGGAAGCTTAATAAGCAGGCCAAAAATGAACAACATCCCAACATTTCCAGGAGTTTTTTGTTTGAACAGGGCAATCACACCTCAATGCTATGAATTATAATCCAGTTTTGCAAAGCAAATGTAATTACGATAATAGCAAGGAATGATCACTTGCCTGTTGCTTACCTGTTTGCCATATTTAGGCATAAATTCGTAACCCTTATCGAGGTTTTTTAAAGTTGGGTTGCGGTTTATTTGCCCGTCAGGACTTACTGTATAATCATTCAGTAGCTGGGTTCTTTTTTCTTCCTGGTTAAAAACAAAATGTAATTGCCCACCGGTGTTTATTAATTGATAAGAAATGTGATCATCGGATTCATCATCAAATTGTTCTTTATGAATAACATTGCTCCATTGTAATTTCCCTGTATTATCAAAAGATAAGATGGCTACATTATCTGCATGATGCCTTACTGACTGGTTATTATTAAACCTGTTGCGCCAATACCAGCTATTATATAAGGGAGAATAAGAATAATAATCCAACACGGAAGGTGCGCCATATAAATAATTAAAACGATTCCAGTTGTTATATCTTGAAGATGTATAATAAGCCTCGCTTCCAATGACAAAGCCACCATCTTTCTTTACTATAATATTGCGAATAAAATAATCGTTAAAGGCCATTTTAATGTTTGATTCTCCCTTTGCCTCTTTTCGTAGTTCCTCTTTTAATTCCAGTGTATTTTCCATCACGGTTTTTTGAGATGCTTTATCCCAAACAAAAAAATACAATCCCTCAATATTTCCTCTTCTTTCCTTGTAATAAAACGAGGAAAGAAAATACCGCTTATTAGCATTGTCAACTTTTACCTGCAGGTCATCCAAATAAATTTTTTCTAATCCTAAATCAGTAAAAGATAAAGAATCACTCATGGCAGGCTTCCAGATAAGAAAGGTTTTAGTTACATTGTCATTGCTATTGCGGGTAAGTTTTGTAAACACAAGGTCACCATCATTATCAAGCGAAAATTCATCAAGATAATCGTCTCTCTCGTTCATTTGCATCACTAGTCTGCTGCGCTTTTGCAAACTCAGCGTCTCATTGAATAAAAGAGTGGTAACCAAAAACCGGGATTTATTACGCGAATTAATTTTAAAAAGCATGATCTTGCTTTTATCATCGCTATTAATAGCAGAGTATATTCTATTATTGGTTGTAAAGCCAATATGTGTTGTATCTAATTCCATTATATCACCTATTCTTTTCCCCATTCCATCCAATTTTACAGCATTACAATACACTACATTTTTCCGTTGATATTGATAGATCATGTAAGCATAGTCGGTATAAGAAAAAAAATCAACATTGATCAGGCGATCATCAGGTATATAATTATGTTCAGATTTAGCAATTTGTTGCATGTCATTATCATACAAACTAATAAAATTTTTACCCCGTATGTTTTTATAGATCATAAAGTTACCTCCTACTTTTCCAATCACTTCAAAATCCATCCGGCGGGTCTCATCCTTGTCAGGTTCGGAATAAACAATTTTTTGAGCAAAAGAATCAGAGGCATAAAAAGAAAAACATAGAAAAAAAAGATATTTGAAAAATTTCATTCGTATAAATATTTATCTATTTAAAATTACGTATGTACTTAATAAAGACGCTTAAATTTTTAGTTAGCTGCATAGCTTAAATTAATCAGTAATATAAACGCAAGCTTTTCATTAAAAATAAGTAGAGCACAACTTTTAACATTAGTTTTAACCTATACCTTTGCAACCGCTAAAATTAGTTGGCAGTTTATAATTAAATCAATCAGGGTTTAAGTGAAAATACCTCTTAACAGAGTTACGCTCGCAGGATTTATTGTTGCACTTGGCATTATTTACGGAGATATTGGAACCTCGCCCTTATACGTTTATAATGCTATCATTAATGGTAGAACCATTACAGAGGAGCTAATTGTTGGTAGTTTATCCTGCATTATCTGGACCATCACTCTTCAAACCACAGTAAAATATGTATGGCTGGTATTGCGTGCAGATAACCGCGGGGAGGGTGGAACATTTGCTTTATATGCACTGGTAAGACGACATAAAAAATGGCTTGTATTGCCTGCAATGATTGGAGGCGCTTCTTTGTTGGCTGATGGAATTATTACCCCACCCATCTCGATTACCTCCGCAGTAGAGGGCTTAAAGAAACTACCTGTTTTTGGAGGCATCGATGAATATATCGTTTACATTGTTCTTTTTATCCTGGCACTTTTCTTTTTCATGCAGCAGTTTGGCACAGCTTCTATCGGAAAATTTTTCGGCCCTGTTATGTCAGTTTGGTTTTCAATGCTGGCCTTGCTCGGCATTTTTCACCTTTCAGACGACTTCACCATTTTCCGTGCCTTTAGCCCTACCTACGCTTTTGAATTTTTAAGGTCTTACCCCAAGGCATTATGGCTATTAGGTGCAGTGTTCTTATGCACAACAGGCGCAGAGGCGTTGTACAGTGACCTGGGTCATTGTGGAAAAAGCAACATCCGTATTTCGTGGATATTTGTAAAAACTTGCCTCATCTTACATTATTTAGGGCAAGGTGCTTCTTTACTTGCACATCACAACGGCTTAACAATAACAAAAGAAGTTAAAGAGCAATCAGGAATTCATGCATTTTACGATATGATGCCTCAATGGTTTATTATTCCGGGAGTAATTATCGCTACCAGTGCTGCTATCATTGCCAGCCAGGCCATGATCACAGGCTCTTTTACATTAATTAGTGAAGCTATGCGGCTTAATCTTTGGCCAAAACTAAAAATCCGCTATCCTTCAGAAGCCAGGGGCCAGCTTTTTATTCCCTCGCTCAACCTGATGATGTTTATAGGTTGTATAGGGGTGGTACTTTATTTCCGTACATCTGAAAGAATGGAAGCGGCATACGGATTGGCCATTATTATAACCATGCTCATGACAACGATCCTCTTTGCCAATTTTATGGTGTTACGGCGAATAAAGCCAGTTTATATATGGACGTTCCTTGCTGTTTATTCTGTTATTGAGATTTTCTTTCTAATTGCCTTGCTTGATAAATTTTTACATGGCGGCTATATCACACTCATTATCGGCAGTGTCATGTTTATGATCATGTATATCTGGTTTAAAGCCAGGAAGATCAAAAACAGGTATATAGAATTTGTTCGGCTTGAGCATTACATTTCAAAAATTCAGGAGCTTAGTAATGATCGTTCTGTACCTAAATACGCAACTCATTTAGTGTATTTAACCAGTGCTGACAATCCAAAAGAAATTGAGCATAAGATCATTTATTCCATTCTCAATAAAAAACCAAAAAGGGCAGATATTTACTGGTTTATACATGTTGATGTACAGTGACCTGGGTCATTGTGGAAAAAGCAACATCCGTATTTCGTGGATATTTGTAAAAACTTGCCTCATCTTACATTATTTAGGGCAAGGTGCTTCTTTACTTGCACATCACAACGGCTTAACAATAACAAAAGAAGTTAAAGAGCAATCAGGAATTCATGCATTTTACGATATGATGCCTCAATGGTTTATTATTCCGGGAGTAATTATCGCTACCAGTGCTGCTATCATTGCCAGCCAGGCCATGATCACAGGCTCTTTTACATTAATTAGTGAAGCTATGCGGCTTAATCTTTGGCCAAAACTAAAAATCCGCTATCCTTCAGAAGCCAGGGGCCAGCTTTTTATTCCCTCGCTCAACCTGATGATGTTTATAGGTTGTATAGGGGTGGTACTTTATTTCCGTACATCTGAAAGAATGGAAGCGGCATACGGATTGGCCATTATTATAACCATGCTCATGACAACGATCCTCTTTGCCAATTTTATGGTGTTACGGCGAATAAAGCCAGTTTATATATGGACGTTCCTTGCTGTTTATTCTGTTATTGAGATTTTCTTTCTAATTGCCTTGCTTGATAAATTTTTACATGGCGGCTATATCACACTCATTATCGGCAGTGTCATGTTTATGATCATGTATATCTGGTTTAAAGCCAGGAAGATCAAAAACAGGTATATAGAATTTGTTCGGCTTGAGCATTACATTTCAAAAATTCAGGAGCTTAGTAATGATCGTTCTGTACCTAAATACGCAACTCATTTAGTGTATTTAACCAGTGCTGACAATCCAAAAGAAATTGAGCATAAGATCATTTATTCCATTCTCAATAAAAAACCAAAAAGGGCAGATATTTACTGGTTTATACATGTTGATACACTCGATGATCCATATACGGCAGAATATAAGGTAGATCATATCATTCCAAACGATATTATACGGGTGGAGTTTCGTTTAGGTTTCCGGATGGAGCCTCGCATTAATTTAATGTTTAGAAAAGTAGTAGAGGACCTTGTGGCAAATAAAGAAGTAAATATTACCAGCCGTTATGAGAGTCTCGAGCGCAGTAATATAGTGGGCGATTTCTCTTTTATTGTAATGGAAAAATATCTAAGCCAGGATAATGAATTGCCTTTTACAGAACGGCTAATGATGAATTTCCATTTTTGGTTAAAAGAAATCAGCCTCTCAGAGGAAAGAGGTTTTGGACTTGATGCAAGCACCGTTACAATAGAAAAATTCCCTTTAATTGTAGCGCCGGTTACCAACATGAGATTAAAACGCATAGAAGATTAACCATGCGTTTCCGGAATAATTAAACAGTAGTTTGTTTAACTTCAATAACACACTACCAGTGCCTTCTATCGTATTATATATAATCATTGGCATTACCGTTTTATCCATTCTTGTTTATTTTCTTCAGGAAAAATTTATTTTTAAACCGGAAAAATTAAAGGTTGATTTTATATTTAAATATGATATCCCTTTTACTGAATTAAATTTTGACATTGAGCCCGGTGTTCGTATAAATGGATTGCATTTTTACAGGGAAAACCCAAAAGGGCTTATTCTGTATTTTCACGGAAACACCCGCAGCATTAAAGGCTGGGCGAAATATGCACGTGATTTTTACCGGTATGATTATGATGTGATATTAGTTGACTACCGCGGGTTTGGCAAAAGCACCGGTAAACGCAGCGAAAAGCAAATGTTGCATGACATGCAATTCATTTACAATGAGCTGGCAAAAAAATATTCTGAAGAGCACCTGATAGTATATGGCAGAAGCCTGGGAAGTGGATTTGCTACAAAGCTGGCTTCTGATAACATGCCTCGTTTTTTAATCCTTGATGCACCTTATTATAATTTTAAAAAAGTGGTGGAAAGATTTCTTCCTTTTTTACCTATACGTTTTGTACTGCGTTACCATTTGCGCACAGATAAATGGATCTTAAATGTAAGATGCCCAACCTATATTTTACATGGTACCAAAGATTGGTTAATACCCATATCGCACAGCGAGGCATTACAAAAGCTGCTGCCAAGAAGGGTTACGCTCATACGTATTATTGGAGGAGGACATAATAATCTACCTAAGTTTCCGGAGTATCATAATTTTATTCGCGACATTTTAAAAACTTAACAATCAGGTTTGTTAACAGCTAACTAAAATGGCATTAGCGTATATGTTTGGAAGTTTATTTGCGTCTTATTACCAAAGCCTACACTCCATGAACAGAATTTACATTTTACTTCTTTCTTTTTCTTTTAGTCTTTATGCCTGTAAAACAGCTAACAAAGCATATGACAAAGGAAACTATACAAATGCAATTGAGCTAGCCATAAAAAAATTGCAAAAAAATCCAAATGACGGCGAATCAAAAGCGCTTGCAAAGAACGCATACAATAATGCTGTCAACAATTACCAGAATAATATACGTTCCTTATCAAATACCACAGGCGATTCTCGCTTTGTAAAATTATATAATGAGTATCGCCAGTTGCAAAACCTTTATTTATTAGTAAAGGACAACCATCTTTATTCGACTTCATTCTCCCTGTTGATTATTCTGATTATGTTGAAACCTACCAAAATAAATCTGCAGAAGTACATTATCAAAAAGGTTTGACACTATTAAATGAAGACAACAAAACTTCTTTTCGCGAAGCATATAATGAATTTAAAACAGCGCTAAAATATACGCCTGACGATATTGCTATCCGTAAAAAAATGGAAGAAGCTTACCAGGCGGCAGTAGTAAATGTGGTAGTGTTATCCATGGATCAGAATTATGGAGGTTACCAATACAGCAGTTCTTATCAAATAAGAAATTTTGAAGAAGATATAATCCGCAATTTAAGGTACCAGTTGAATAATGATTTTGTTCAATTATTTTCAGAATGGGATGCTAAAAGCCGAAATATAGAACCAGATGAAATTTTAGAAATGCGTTTTGGCAGACTGGAAATTGGGCGTCCCTACGATCAAACGCAAACACGCAACCTCTCTAAAGAAGTAGTGATCAAGGAAATAGTTTACAAGCCCGATTCTGTTGTAAAACAATATGGAACAGTACATGCACAAATCACCACTACCAGGCGTACGATGGTTTCCGAAGGTGAATTATATGTATCATCACGCGATCCCAAAGGAAGAACATTATGGAATGATATATTCAGAGGTGAATACCGTTGGCAAACAGAATTTGCTACTTATCGTGGTGATGAAAGAGCGTTGAGCCAAAGCGACCGGAATTTATTGAACAGAAACGATTACAATACACCAGGGGAAGATGATATTTTAAGAGCAGTTTTTAAAGAAATTGAAAACGAAATGAATTACAGGTTAAGAAATTATTATAGCCGTAAATAATTTAAAGGATTAAAATTTAAAATGGCCCTGCTCTGCGGGGTTATTTTTTTATATGCAACTTTGAAGCCATATGGGAAAAGCTCAGCAAAAGAAATTTTGGCGCATTGTAAAATGGATTTTGATTATTTATATAGCCGTCGGCATATTATTATATTTTATCCAGGATAAAATTTTATTTCACCCAAAAGTATTAGAGAGAAGTTATGCTTTTCAATTTAATCAGCCATTTACTGAATTAAATATTCCTGTTAGTTCCACACGCAATTTAAATGTTGTAAAATTTACCGTTGATAGTATTAGCAAGGGCATAGTACTTTATTTTCATGGAAATCGTCAGAACATTGAACGCTATGCAAAGTTTTCCAAATTTTTTACTGATCAGGGATTTGAGGTTTGGATGATGGACTATCCGGGCTTTGGCAAAAGCACAGGCGACAGAAAAGAGCAGGTTATGTACCACGATGCAATGCTTTTATACAAGATGGCAATTGCGCTACAGCCGTCTGAAAACATTATCATTTATGGAAGGTCCATGGGTACCGGTGTTGCTTCCCAATTAGCTTCGATAAGAGATTGCAGGCATTTAATATTAGAAACACCTTATTATAATATTGATGCGTTGGCTAAACATTATTTTCCTATTTATCCGGTCAATCCTATGAGCAAATATTCTTTTCCTACCAATGAATATTTACCCTTTGTTAAAGCCCCAATTACAATAATTCATGGCACCCGTGATGAAGTAATTCCTTATAAACAGGCAAAAAAATTAAAGGAAGAAAATTCGGTTATTAATTTGATCACTATTGAAAAAGGAAAGCACAACAATTTATCGGATTATTCAATTTATAATAAAACGTTGGAGGCGATTTTGAAAAAAGCCTGATAGGTTTTAAAAACCTGTGGGGTCTGGTTATCATACTTCTTTTAAACTAACCTTATCCTCTTCTACTCTTAATTGATACCTAACCCCAATCTTCAATGCATAGTTTTCCTTTTCATGACTTACGGAAAAGCTAAAACAAACAGGGTAAGAATATTCTTTAACGGCATCAGCAATTATTTCATAAACAGATTGACCAAAAGGTCTTTCTGTGTCTTTAGAATCTGTGAAGCCACCGATGATCAAACCGGCCAGTTTTTTAAGTTTGCCCGCCCGCTTTAATTGCAAAAACATACGATCAATGTTATAGAGATACTCGCCAACGTCTTCAAAAAAAAGAATTTTATTTTTTGTTGTAATATCCGATTCAGTACCTAATAAATGAACGAATAAACTAAGATTACCGCCAATCAACTCACCACTACATTTTCCCGGATGATTAAAGTCCTGGGGTAAACACTCATAGTGTGCCTTTTTACCTTCCAACGCATCTTTTAACGACAGGATATATTGATTATTAAATTCGCCATCATTAAATGCTGCGGCCATGGGAGCATGCAAAGAAGCTATCTTGTATTTTGCATAAATATGTGAATGCAATACAGTAATATCACTAAACCCAATGATCCATTTGGGATGCTTTCTAAATTTTGAAAAGTTGACCTGGTCAATGATGCGGCTTATCCCATAACCACCCCTTGCGCAAAAAACAGCTTTGATATTGCTCTCATCCAGCATTTTTTGAAGGTCTTCTAAACGTTCTGCATCAGAGCCGGAAAAAAAGGTTTGTGAGTTGCTCTGCGAAGTTGCTCCTGTAATAACATGATAGCCCCAATCATTTAATGTGTCAATGCAGGTTTCCATTTTTTCGAGAGGCATAAAACCTGCCGGAGCTATTATTCCAATCGTATCGCCCTTTTTTAGGTATGGTGGAATTCTGTTCATGCTATTTCATTTAATCTAACATCAGTGCTGTTATTTTTAAGCGATATAGCTTTTGCAGCAGTTAGAAAATATTTACTATTCATAATCCTGGTTACGCAATTTACTGCTTGTGGCAGCAACTTGCAAGCGGTTAACTGCTTTGCGGTATTTTTGCGACTCAAAACAAGAGCCTATGATTTGGAGATTATAAGGATTAGCAGGAAATAAACACACGAACATGGAAAAGATAAATGGAAAGGATAAGTAATGAACCAATTAACTGTATAAACTGATCAACCGAGTAACAAATAAACATGACCCCTAAAAGATACTTAATTACATCTGCCCTCCCTTATGCAAACGGACAGAAGCATATCGGGCACTTAGCGGGTGCCTATATTCCGGCAGATATTTATGTACGCTACCTGCGTGCACAAAAAAGAGATGTTGTGTTTGTTTGCGGAAGCGATGAACACGGGACTGCCATTCCTATACAGGCCATGAAAGAAGGCATCACACCTCAAGCCATCATTGATAAGTACCATGTGATAATGCAGCAGAATTTTGAAGACCTCTCAATTTCTTTTGATGTTTATGATCGCACGAGCAACCCAGTCCACCATAATACCGCCCAGGAATTTTTTACATATTTAAATGATAAAGGAGAACTTGAAATAAAAGAGACCGAACAATATTTTGATGAAGAGTCACAAACCTTTTTAGCTGACCGGTATATAAAAGGCACTTGCCCAAATTGCGGCTTTAAAAGTGCCTACGGTGATCAGTGTGAAAGATGTGGAACTTCGCTTAGCCCGGATGAATTGATTAACCCTACGAGCACATTAAGCGGCAATGCGCCCATAAAAAAATTGACCAAACATTGGTACCTGCCTTTAGATAAACACGAAGGCTGGCTGCGCAACTGGATAATCAATGAGCATACAAAGGATTGGAAAGCAAATGTGTTGGGACAATGTAAAAGCTGGATTGACGGCGGTTTACAGCCAAGAGCTGTTACAAGAGATTTGGATTGGGGAGTGAAGGTTCCTGCCCCCCTACCCCCCAGGGGGGGAATGGCTGCTGCACAGCCCTCAGTTGAGCAAGATGCTGACAATACTTTAGAGTCATCGCTAAGCGGGGATGGTGCGATGGACAATCCCCCTTTGGGGGGTGGGGGGGCTAAAGTTCTCTACGTATGGTTTGATGCCCCGATTGGTTATATAAGTGCAACAAAGCAGTGGGCCATTAATAATAACAAAGACTGGAAACCTTACTGGATGGATAAAGACACAAAACTGGTACATTTTGTAGGTAAGGATAATATTGTTTTTCACTGTATTATTTTTCCTGTGATGTTGAAACTGCATGGATATATTGTACCTGATAATGTACCTGCCAATGAATTTATGAACCTCGAAGGCGATAAAATGAGCACCAGCCGAAACTGGAAACTGGACATGCAGGACTACATAGATGATTTTATAAAAAAAGAAAATGGCGGCCCACAAATGGTAGATGCTTTGCGCTATTATCTGACAACCATTTTACCTGAAACAAAGGACAGTGAATTTACATGGAAAGGTTTCCAGGATGCAGTGAATGGCGAATTGGTAGCAGTGTTTGCTAATTTTTTCAACAGATGTTTTGTGCTGATGCATAAACTTACCAATGGAAAAGTTCCTAAGTTTTATAACGATATAGCAGATGCAAAAGACAAAAATCTGATAGAAGAAATTAAAAATTCAAAAGGAAAAATTCAAAACTTTTTAGAAGAATATAAATTTCGTGATGCATTGTATGAAACAATTGATCTCGCACGAAAAGGCAATAAATATTTGCAGGAAAAAGAACCGTGGATAAAGGCAAAAAAGTTGGCAGATGATAGTGGACAGATGGCAGAAGCTCAAAAAGAAATAGACAACTGTCTTCATATTTGTTTACAGTTATGCGCCAACCTTGCCCTCTATATCAATCCTTTTTTACCCAATACAGCAAAAAAAATGTGTGGGATGATGAAGGTGGTTGATAAAATGCTGGACTGGGAAAATGCAGGCTCCGTTAAATTATTAAGTGTTGGTTATTCTCTCCGGGCGCCGGAATTATTATTTAGAAAAATTGAAAACGAAGAAGTGGCAGATCAAATTCAAAAGTTAAAAATCAAAAGTCAAAACTTATTGATGGAAAATCAGTCCACAGCAGAGTGTGAACAGGCGACAGCCAACAGCCAACAGCCAGAACAAAATCAAAATTCTGAAATCAAAAAGAACAAAGTGGCAAATGAAAATATCACAGGCAGTCAAGGTCAATCTGCAATCGCCAATCTAAAATCTGAAATCATTTATGATGATTTTGAAAAATTGGATTTCCGTATTGGAACTATCAACGCTGCAGAAAAAATAGAAAAAGCAGATAAATTATTAAAGCTGCAGGTTGACCTGGGTTTTGAACAAAGAACGATTGTTTCAGGCATTGCGCAACATTTTACGCCTGAGTCATTGATTAACAAACAAGTGATTGTAGTTGCCAATCTTGCGCCGCGTAAAATGCGTGGCATAGAAAGCCAGGGAATGATACTGACGGCTGAGCAGCCTGATGGCAAACTTATCCTGGTTAATCCTGATCAAATGACGGTTAATGGCTCAAATGTTCGTTAAAAACTTAACGTTTAAGCAACGTTTCCCATTCCGGCTTCGTTATAAGAAAATCATAATTTATTATTTAATCTTCCTGGATTATACAGCAAAGTAAGATTTCGTTGTTATAATTTTTTGTATGTAAAAAAGATTATCGTTTGAAGTTATAGTATGAAAAAAAATTGTATAACCCTATGCTGGCTATCGGCCATTTTGATATTAGGCTGCACCTATAATAAAGAAGAAGAACTATATCCAAATACAGGCAATTGCAATACCAGTAACGTTAGCTTTTCTGCTACCATTACTCCTATTTTGCAAAAATATGATTGCAGTTTATGCCATAGTAGTGTTACACAATCCGGCAATATTAGTCTGGCTAATTACAATAATGTAAAAACACAAGTGAATAATGGAAGACTGTTTGGTGCCATTAATCACGAACCTGGTTTTTCTCAAATGCCACAGGGTGGAAATAAAATGAATCAATGTGATATTAGTAAAGTAAAAGCCTGGATTGATGCCGGCGCACCAAACAATTAAGTTTACATGAAACGGATCATTTTATTTGCAGTGCTGATGGTGGTGGCTGTTGCTGCCTGGTATGCTTACCAAGAATATAACAGAAAAAATAAAAACTTAGCAGAGGTAGAGGCAGAAATCACAATTAACGCGACTACGTTATTCGAAGCATTTGAAAAAGATTCAAGTGCAGCAAACAAACGGTATTTAGGAAAGATCTTAGCTGTGAATGGAATTATAAAAAGCATTGAAACAGAAGATAATGACGCCACTGTTATTTTAGGAGATGCCGGTAACATGTCATCCGTTCGTTGCAGTATGGATACAACTTATGCGATGAAAATGGCCTCTTACCAAGAAGGACAGTCAATAACAATAAGAGGAGCCTGCACTGGATTTAATAAAGATGACTTGTTGGGTTCTGATGTTATTTTAAATCGTTGTGTTATCAATCAAAAAAATAAATAAATACATGTTCAAAAAAATATTCGGCTTTACAAGTTTATTATTATTATTTACAACCATCGTACAGTCACAGGATAAATATTTTACCAAGAATGCTAAAATTGAATTTTTTTCTGTTGCCCCTTTAGAGGATATTGGGGCTAAGAATAAAACGGCTTCGGCTTTATTAGATATAAAAACCGGCAGCTTGCAATTTTCTGTCTTAATGCAAGGCTTTGAATTTGATAAAGCATTAATGCAGGAACACTTTAATGAAAATTATGTGGAAAGCGAAAAATTTCCTAAAGCTGAATTTAAAGGAAGTATTATAAATAATGCTGAAATAAATTATCGTAAGTCCGGAACATATACGGCCAACGTAAAAGGTACCATGACCCTTCACGGTATAACAAAAGATTTAGAAACAACAGCCACCATTAAGGTAAACGACGACAACCTGAAAGCAGAATCAATTTTTAACCTGTTGCTTTCTGATTATAAGATTAAGCGGCCTGCTGTGGTAAAAGATAAGATTTCAAATACAATTAAGGTCACAGTTGATGCAAAGCTTGATCCATTAAAAAACTAACCTTTAAATGAAACCAAAACTATTGCCCTTTGTTTTGCTATTTGTGAAAGGCAGTTTTGCGCAAAACGAAGACACGCTTAATATAGCCGTGGTAGATAAACCCATAAAAGAAAAGGTAACAGCGCCTTTTAAATCATCAAGGGTTATTATGTCGCACAGCATTCAGATGTTAAAGCCTGGTGTCCTTGATTTTCTAATCCTGCACCGTTTTGGAAATGTTAACCGTGGTTTGTACGAGTTTTTTGGATTAGATCAGGCTACCTTTCGCCTTGCATTTGATTATGGAATAACCAAAGACCTTACCATTGGCATTGGCCGCAGCTCGTACAAAAAAGAACTGGATGGTTTTCTTAAATACAGAATTGTACAGCAGGCTACCGGGCAAAACGCTTTGCCTTTTTCATTAGTAGTGGTTGGCGGTATGACAGTTAACACCTTGAAGTTTGCCGACCCTACGCGTAAAAATTATTTTAGCAGCCGCCTGGGTTATTATGGACAAGTATTGGCAGGCAGAAAATTCAGCGAAGCTTTTTCATTGCAATTAATGCCAACGATTGTACACCAGAATTTAGTAACCACCTCTAAAGACCCCAATGATCTGTTTGCAGCAGGCATTGGCGGAAGAATTAAGCTAAGCAAACGCATTTCCTTAAATGCCGATTACTATTACGTAGTCAATAAAAATGAAGAATTAGAGAACTTTCACAATCCATTATCTATTGGTTTTGATATTGAAACCGGCGGTCACGTATTTCAATTGCATTTTACTAATGCTATCGGCATGAATGAACGTGTTTTTCTAACGGAGACCATTAATAATTGGGGAGATGGCGACATACAATTTGGTTTCAATATTTCAAGGGCCTTTCCCGACAAAAAGAAAGCCCCCATCCCATAAAGGGAGCATCAATTTTAAAGCATTAATTTAATTCAACAAATAAGCGTAAGAGCCACAGTTTGGGAATACACCCCTGCTGCATAACAGCAAACATCCTGATTTTATTTTTACTTAACTTTAGTTTGTTTAGCTTTCAACTTAATAATTTATAAAATATATGGCCTTCTAAAGGTGGCCTTTGTTTTGTGTAGTTAGCTTTAATAATCTTATGCCCCGCTATAATGGCCACCAAATTTAATCATCGTCAAAAAAAATTTCTCAAACTATCCCTCATCACTTTTGGGGTCTTCGCTGTTATTATTTTAGGATTACATATTTGGTTTGTTAACAATGCCCGTGGCATTTTAAAACAAATTGTAACAGAAAAATCTCATGGCAAATTAAAACTTGAGCTTTCGCAAATAAGCTTCAATTTTCTTGAAAAAAAATTAAAGTTTAGGGAGGCTGATCTGATAAGTACAGACAGTACTAGCCAACCCACCACCTATCATATTAAATTTCGCAAATTAACCCTCCGTATCAATTCTTTCTGGCCACTCTTGTTAGAAAAAAAATTGCTGCTTGATTCTATTAAATTACACGACCCGGAAGTTGAAGTGATGCAATGGAGAAAAGATACATCCTCGAAGGTTGTAGGAGATGAACTTTCAATTACACAGGAAATGGGTAAGCTTTATAACTCCATGCTTGATGTATTGGACGGGTTCGGCATCAGGCGTATTATTATCAATAACGCAAAACTGAGTTTATTAAATAAAATGAAGCCTGGCTCAGAACCTGTAACTATTTCAAAAATTAATTTCAGCTTGCTGCGTACAGCTACTGATGTAGAAAAAAGAGATGAGTTTGTAGAAAACGAACAAAGTGTAGAACTGGAAACAACGGATCAAAATATTGCCTTACCAGGGGGCAGGCACCGTCTTTCTTTCAAAACATTTCATTTGGAGCTGTTCAGAAAGCGTATTCAATTAGATAGTTGTACCCTTACAGCCGTAGCCACAGACAGTTCCAAAAGC
>MWVW01000082.1_pt1 | contig 23712 bp, 21 predicted proteins | sample 1047191 | NCBI WGS metagenome assembly MWVW01 (sample SAMN06349985, study PRJNA376086) | soil metagenome | isolation source: MtG22-5 sample Antarctic (ecotone) | place: Antarctica
ATTTATGCAAACAACAAAAAAATCAAACAATCAGGTTGCATTGAATGATGAGCGTATTATTCAACCGGTTTCAAGAAGAAAATTTTTGGGATATGTTGGTGCTACCTCAGCATTATTAGCAACTGCAGCATCCTGCAAAAAAGACAAAAATAACGATGGAGTCGATCTTGGTAGCGGTGATGTAGGAATTTTAAATTATGCTTATGCACTGGAGCAATTGGAAGCCGCATTTTATATACAGGTACTAGCTATTCCATATACCGGCATTTCTGCACTTGAAATGGAATATCTGACTGATATTAGAAACCATGAGGTTGCCCATCGTGAATTTTTTAAAGCAGCTATCACAGCCGCAGCGCCAGCTTCAGTTATTCCTGGTTTAGAAGTAAATTTCTCATCAATTGATTTTACAAGCAGAAAAAGTGTTCTTGATACTGCAAAGACTTTTGAAGACTTAGGAGTTACAGCTTATAATGGAGCTGGACAGTTAATTTCAACTACTGGCAATGGTCCCACTTATTTAACATTAGCTGGTAAAATAGTTTCTGTTGAAGCCAGGCATGCTGCTTTAATTGCTGAACTTATCACCCCTAACACTTTTGCAGCTACTACAGATGCCAATGCATTAGATGGTGCACGTACCCCAGCCCAGGTATTAGCATTAGCAGGCCCTTACATTAAAACAAAAATAAACGCTAGTAATTTACCCTCTTAAAATTTAATTTTTATGAATTTACAAAATATAATTTTAGAAATAGAAAAAGTAGATCCTGAGGTGTATGACAGGTTTGATACCAGGAGAAAAGCAATGAAGAAATTTGCAAGTTTCTCAGGTAAGGCAGCACTGGCATCTCTCCCCTTAGCCTTTGGTTCAATGTTTAAATCAGCTTACGGACAAACTACTCCGCAGCCCGTAATTGATGTATTAAATTTTGCTTTAACACTTGAATATCTTGAAGCTGCATTCTACAATAATATTGTAACAACTGCTGGTTTTTCAACTGCTCCTGCAGCAGATCAAACTGCGCTTAAAAAAATACAGGCAGATGAAAATGCTCACGTAGCATTTTTAAAGGACGCTTTAAAGGCAGCAGCAGTAGCATCACCCAAGTTTGATCTTACCGGTGGTAAAGGTTCGGGTAATGGACCATTTAAAGGATATGAAGCAAGTTATGCTGTTCAGTTAGCAATGTCTCAAACTTTTGAAGATACAGGAGTAAGAGCTTATAAAGGACAAGCACCAAATCTTCAATCAAGCAGGCCTTTTCTTACAGCCGCTTTGCAAATTCATTCAGTGGAAGCAAGACATGCTGCAAAGATCAGACAAATGAGAAGAGCACTGAATGCAGCTATTCCGGATAGCCAAAAACCATTAAAGCCATGGATAACTTTAAATTTTAGTGGTATTGATTACCCAGCGGCACAAGCCAATATTAATTTAAGTTATGCTGGCGAAGAGGTTACCAAGCAAGCTGACGTAAACATCGTTGGAATTGGAGGTAATTCATTTATTACAGATAAAGCAGCATCAGAATCATTTGATGAGATATTAACAAAAGACCAGGTCTTAACAATTATTGCTCCATTTATCGCTCCGTAATTATTACAGTTTTGGTTATATTAAAAATGGTTATGTTTAAAAACATAGCCATTTTTTATTTGCAATTCAAAGAATTGCTGCATACGTATATGGAGTGTATTGTATAAAAAATGATTTTTATCTTAGTAAAGAGTAGCGGAAGGTTTATTTAATCAATCCACTTATATAATCTGCACTTTCTTTATTGCCTGCCTGTTGTTGTGCTTTGCTTATTTTATCAAAGCCGGTTTTAAAAGTAGGATCAGTAAAGTTTCTAAATTGTTCAGGAATGAGGTTTCTAAACTTCATTATTACATCAACTCCTATTCTTACCTTATTTTTATCGCCTTTTCAAAAACGGTACATTCTGCTTTGGCATAAATCCTTTTATTAGTAATAAACCTGCTATGAAGCCACCAATGTGGGCTGCGTAGGCAATACCACTTGCTTCGCTTCCTCCCAAATATCCTGTACCATTGGCAACCTGTAATAATATCCAGGAACCTAATACAATAAATGCGGGTATGCTGATAAATGTAAATATGAAAAAAACAGTAACTCTTCTTGTGGGGAAAAGTAAAAGGTATGCACCCATTATACCTGAGATGGCTCCCGATGCACCAAGGCTGGGAATTAAATGACTTTCACCAAAAAAATAATCTGTAAATACATGAGAAAGAGAAGCAATAATACCACATAGAATGTAAAAGAAAAAGTATCGCAGGTGACCAAGCCTGTCTTCCAGATTATCTCCAAATACCCATAAATAAAGCATATTGCCACCCAAATGAGCAATACCACCATGCATAAACATTGATGTTAAAAGTGTAAACCAAACCGGAAAAGGAGTTACACCCAAACCCGGTATCTGCACCTGGTCTCCACTTATAGGATCCTTTGCCCAGGTAGCATCAGTTACTATATCACGACCACTTAAAATTTCAGCAGGCACTGTGGCATAGCTATAAGTAAAATCTATATTGCTGCCGAGCTTTTGATATACAATAAATACCAGAATATTAAGCGCTATAAAAATATAGTTTATATAAGGTGTTCTTATCCTGTCTGAATTGTCATCTCTGATAGGTATCATCGGGTTTTTATTTATTACAAGATAAAAAGATAAGTGAAATATTTTAAATGTTTTTACTAAATGCCATTCATCTAATTATAAAGAAGTATGAATGTTTACAAATGACAAGACAATTTTTATATACTGATTTTTTAGATTTTCCTGTTGAAAACAAATCCGTTGGCTGTCTTGTTGGTCTTTTGATTACATTTAGCGCTTGTAAAAAAGAAAGAAACAATGAAGATAGAACTGTAGTTTTATCAGCCTTTAAAACCCTGTCTACCGATCCCGGGGAACTTACCTTTTATGCATTAAGGAATGGTTCTGTACTGGACAAATATTCAACATTGCAACTTGAAAATACTTCCGGAAGTACTTCTATTACCGGACTTGGCACTACAACCATTCTGGCAATCGATTTTCGTCCAAAAACCAATCAGTTATTCGGCCTGGGCAATAATAACAGGGTTTATATAATAGATCCAACAAGCGGAGCAGCAACTCTTACTCCGGAATTATTTACCACAGCCAATAAATTACCACCGGTTGATGCAACAACTCAACGTATTCCTGTAACAGTGGAGGGATCAATGTTTGGATTCGATTTTAATCCGGCGGCTGATCGCTTAAGGATTGTGAGTAACACGGGCCAAAGTCTTCGCATCAATGTAGAAACAGGATTTACTATTATTGATGGAGCAATTAACCCGCAACCTGCAACCATCACCGGAGTTGCTTATGATGATAATGACAATGATCCCGCTACAACTACAGAGTTATATGCCCTTGATATGCAAAGTCAAAAACTTTTTGAAATAGATCCTCCTAATAATGGAACATTGGTTGAAGAAGGTCCTACCAAACTTACTTTAAAAGGCGAGGGAGGATTTGATATAGCACCAAGAAGATCAGGTATAACTACAGACATTGGTTTAGCAGTCTACGAAGAAAATTCAAAATCCACTTTGTTTAGAATAAATGCAGATACCGGCGAAACTACCTTATTAGTAAAATATAGTTCAAATCTGATGTATACAGGTATTGCGATTAGCCCTTTATAAATACATTGGGCTAATCCTCTTTGTTGTTTCTTGTAATTCATTGAAATTAACTACAGATAATTTAATAAAAGTTAGTTGTTGGATATCTGACTATTTAAGAATCAATAAAAGCTCTTCCTACCCGCTGCTTATAAATTATCCCTTCCAAAATACAAGATAGTAGTAAAATCTGTTTATCTGCTGCTGTACCTTCTCTCTAAAATACATTTAGTATTTTTGATCTATTATTATGGTAGAAACAATGGCCATAACGGTTCCTGATTTCAGTCTTTCTCCAAGGGTTGACCAGGTAGGTATTGAAGAAAGAGCGGCAAGATTTACCAAAAGAAGTATTAAGAAAGAAACCAAGGTAAATGGACTATTGCTTGCATTAAACATGATTGATCTTACAACGTTGGAAGGTAAGGACTCTGAAGGTAAGGTTAAACAGATGTGTTATAAAGCTATGCACTTGCTTGATATTTATCCAGGGCTGCCAACTGTTGCAGCAGTTTGTGTTTATCCCTCTATGGTTAAAACAGCAAAAAAAGCAGTGGCGGATTCGGGTATAAAAGTGGCTTCAGTAGCTACAGGATTTCCCAGTGGCCAGGCTCCACGTGATGTAAAGATCCGTGATACCAAATTTGCTGTAGCACAGGGAGCGGATGAAGTGGATATGGTAATCTCCAGGGGTAAATTTTTAGAAGGTGAATACAATTATGTGTTTGATGAAATAGCAACTATTAAAGAATCTTGTGGCGATGCAAGGTTGAAAGTGATATTGGAAACAGGCGAGTTGGTAACATTTGATAAAGTTCGAAAAGCAAGTGATATTGCTATGCATGCCGGCGCCGATTTTATTAAAACCTCAACAGGAAAAGTTACGCCAGCGGCAACTATGCCTGTTACATTGGTAATGCTGGAAGCAATAAGGGATTTTTATTATAAAACAGGGAAGATGATCGGTATGAAACCCGCTGGTGGAATATCAAAGGCGAAGCTGGCGCTTCATTATCTTGTTATGCTTAACGAAATTTTGGGGGAGGATTGGATGAATAATCATTGGTTCAGGTTTGGTGCAAGCAGTTTGGCTAATGATGTGCTTATGCAGTTAATGAAAGAAAAAACAGGAGTGTATCAGGGGAAGGATTATTTTTCTTTGGATTAAAAGACCCCTCTAAATCTCCCCCGATAGGGGAGACTTGCTAACGCACAATGTCATGTATGTGCCTTGCAAAGTTTTAAGACTTGGTGGAAAGATGATTAAAGAAATATTGTTGAATTGTAAAAAACAAATGTTTAATAAATAATAAATGCCCGGCCTCCTTCTCCATGTGGAGAGGGAATGAGGGTGAGGTTAATAAAAATGCCAAAAAACAATACATTAAAATTAAAATTTGACAGTGCCCGTAAATATGCACCAGCACCCGAAAGCAGAAGTGCTGCAAAAATAAAAGAGCGATATGATCTGTTCATAAACGGAAAATTTGAAAAACCTCTAAGCAAAAAATACTTCGATACCATTAATCCTGCCACAGAAGAAAAATTATCTGAGGTAGCCGAGGCAAATGAAGCAGATGTTGACAGGGCAGTAAAAGCGGCAAGAAACGCATATGAAAATGTCTGGAAGAAAATGCCGGCAAAAGAAAGGAGTAAATATATTTTTCGCATTGCCCGTATGGTACAGGAGCGTGCAAGGGAGTTGGCAGTTGTAGAGACTTTGAATGGAGGAAAACCGATTCGTGAGAGTCGTGATTTCGATATACCTGTGGTTGCTAATCATTTCTTCTACTATGCAGGATGGGCTGATAAATTAGAATACGCATTTCCTAATCGTAATGCACAACCACTGGGTGTTGCAGGACAAATAATTCCATGGAATTTTCCTTTACTGATGGCGGCATGGAAAATTGCTCCGGCATTGGCAACAGGAAATACAGTTGTTTTAAAGCCTGCTGAAACTACCCCCCTAACTGCATTATTGTTAGCTGAAATAATCCAGGAGGCTGACCTTCCTCCCGGAGTTGTAAATATTATCACAGGCGCAGGCGCTACAGGTGCTGCCATTGTTAATCATCCGGATATTAATAAGATCGCATTTACAGGGTCTACTGATGTGGGAAAGATTATTCAGCGTGCCATTGCAGGTACAAATAAAAAAGCAACATTGGAACTCGGTGGAAAAGCAGCCAATATTATTTTTGATGATGCACCAATTGACCAGGCTGTGGAAGGTGTTATCAATGGAATATTTTTTAACCAGGGCCATGTTTGTTGTGCAGGCTCAAGGTTATATGTGCAGGAATCAGTGTTTAAAGAAGTGGTACGTAAGCTGAAAGACCGTCTGGAAACTTTGATAGTGGGTGATCCCATGGATAAGAATACTGACATTGGAGCTATCAATTCAAAACAACAACTTGATCAGATAAATAAATATCTTAAGATTGGTCAGAAAGAAGGCGCGGAAATGTATCAAAGCAGTTGCGACTTGCCTGGCAAAGGATTTTTCTGCCGACCTACCATCTTTACAAACGTTGCACAATCAAACAGAATTTCACAGGAAGAAATTTTTGGCCCTGTACTGGCTATTCAAAGTTTTAGAACTGATGATGAAGTAATTGAAAAAGCCAACAACACACCATATGGTCTTTCTGCGGGAGTATGGACAGATAAGGGTTCCAAGATATTTAATATGACAACTAAATTAAGAGCGGGTGTGGTTTGGGCTAACACATTCAATCAATTTGATCCTACATCACCATTCGGCGGTTATAAAGAAAGTGGTTATGGCAGAGAAGGTGGATTGCATGGTCTTACTCCATATTTAAGTCTTACATCACTTGCTTAAAACATATCTTATGGCAGAAGCAATAATAAAAAAAGAGAATGTAGCGTCACCGAAGCTAGAGAAATCTCAAAGCAACGGCACTCCTAAAAAACGTTTAGAAATATTAAAGACGTACAAAATTTATATTGGCGGAAAGTTTCCGAGAACAGAATCGGGCAGATACTATTCCCCCAAAAACCAAGCTGGAGAAAAACTTGCTAATATATGTCTTAGCTCTCGAAAAGATTTTAGAGAAGCAGTGGTAGCAGCAAGAAACGCACAAGGAGATTGGGGTTCCAGATCCGCATTCAATCGCGGACAAATTTTATATCGAATAGCAGAAATGCTGGAAGGAAGAAAAACGCAATTCATTGATGAACTCATAAAACAGGATGCAACAAAAGAGGAAGCAGAAAATGAAGTGCTGCTTTCAATTGACCGCCTGATCTATTATGCAGGGTGGTGCGATAAATTTCAACAATTATACAGTACGGTAAATCCGGTTGCTTCATCGCATTTTAATTTCTCTGTTCCTGAGCCAACCGGTGTTGTATCGATTATTGCGCCGCAGCAAAGCCCTTTGCTGGGATTGGTTTCAGTGATTGCCTCAGTAATTTCAGGGGGTAATACATGCGTTGTACTTTCCTCATTCAATAAACCGCTTTGTGCAGTCACTTTTGCCGAAGTAATTAATTCTTCTGATGTACCCGGTGGTGTTATAAATATTCTTACGGGTAAAATTTCAGAACTGGCTTCCTATTTTGCTGATCACATGGATGTAAATGCGCTGGTATTTTGTGAAAACGATGATGACATACAAAAGATGATACAGGAAAAAGCTTCCCTTAATTTAAAGCGTGTAGTTCTTTACAATAAAATTAACTGGCTTACCAATAATGGGCAATCGCCTTATTTTATTATGGATACACAGGAAATAAAAACTACCTGGCATCCAATTGAAAATATTGGTGGCGCTAAGGCTGGGTATTAATTTCTTCGGATGTAATAATCGGCTTCAATAACGAATAAACCTCTGTGTCAAAAAACTCACCATCAAAGAAATAATTTTCTTTAAAATATCCTTCTCTGATAAAGTTGAACTTCATTAAAAGTTTTTTTGAAACAGCATTATCGGGGTTAATATCGGCCTCGATACTGTGCAGGTTCATTTCATTAAATCCAAAGTTTATAACTGTCTTCATCGCTTCACTGGTAATTCCTTTATTCCAGTATTCAGGATGTATCATATATCCTATTTCTGCCCTGTAATGTTCCTTTTCAATTCTATGGTATCCAATTGTACCGATAATCCCAGCTTTTTCTTTTAATGCAACTGCCCACTGTATACGCATTGTATTATCATTCATCTTGTTTATTAACTCTTCCACTTCCTTTATTGCATTTGGTTTAGGCCTGCCAATATATTTCATTACATCTTCATCAGTTCTTAATACAAAAAAATCTTTTGCATCCTCCATAGTAATTCTTCTCAGAATTAATCTTTCTGTTTCAAGAACCGGAAACGGATCAAAATTTAATTCAAGCATAATTTTTTTTAAAATTCTATAAATATATAACTCTCATGTTAATCTTATTTTACAACCTTTGGTAAAGATGTTTCGTCTGATGAGTGTATGGTACTATTTTTGCAAACCCAGCTATCAGGTATGAAAACACTTATATTTATATTATTTATTTTTACAGGTTTACCAGCAATTGCACAAATTGACAGTCTACGCCCCATAGCAGTTGCTATTCATAAAGATTTTCGGTTGGATATTTTAGCAAAAAAGGAAGCTGAATTAAATGCCGCTGCTGCCAAAGCAAAAGCACGGTCAGCAATGGGTTACCGCCTGCAGGTGCTTAGCACAAACGACAGAGAGCTGGCAATGCGTACAAGAACACAACTATTACAAAAATTCCCTGAGCATAAGCCATATATGTTTTACCAGGCTCCTTATGTAAAACTAACCTTTGGTAATTTTGTTACAAAGCAGGAAGCTGAGCTCTATAAAAAACAGATCAGCCGGATGTTAGGCGGCATATCAATTTATACTTTATCGCAAAGGATCGAGCTTAAGCCCGAAAAAGAAGTAAAGGAAGAAATCGATTAATAATTGAAAAAGAGTTTTTATTACGAGACTCTTTTTTATTTTTGATATACCAAAAACCGAAACCATAATACTGCATACATTATTCCGTAAAACTTACTTATGAGTACATATCCTTTATCTGCATATCATTTTATAGTTAACTGGGGCAGTTCCTCTGCAGGGTTTACTGAAGTATCCGGCCTTTCAATAGAAAATGAGGTAATTGAATATCGTGAGGGAAATTCTCCCTCATCAAATTTTATTAAAATGCCCGGGTTGCAGAAGTTTTCCAACATTATACTTAAACGAGGCATAATAAACGGTAACAATGATTTCTTTAACTGGATAAACACTATAAAAAATAATACAGTTGAAAGAAGAAATATTGTAATAAGCATGTTAGATGAGAATCATGCACCCATCAGAGTTTGGAAAGTGAAAAATGCTTGGCCATGTAAATTCGTATCTTCAGATTTGAAAGCAGATGGTAATGAGGCGGCAATTGAAACTCTTGAACTTACACATGAAGGGCTGGACATCGAAAATGTATGATAAGATAGCATGAAAGAAAGAATAAAAACACTGGCTAATACATACGCTGCAGAGTTTATAGAGGTTCGACATCATTTGCATGCTTACCCTGAATTAAGCTATAAAGAATTTGAAACTTCAACCTTTATCCAAAAAAAATTAACCGAATCAGGTATAGGATATAAAGTGTTGGCTACAACTGGTGTAGTAGGGCTTATAAAAGGAAAAAATCCGAAAAAACGAGTAATTGCACTCCGTGCAGACATAGATGCATTACCGATAACTGAAGAAAATAAAGTTGAATACAGATCTCAAAATCCGGGGGTAATGCATGCCTGCGGGCATGATGTGCACAGCGCCTGTTTACTTGGAGCGGCAAAAATTTTAAATGAAACAAGGGATGATTGGGAAGGAACTGTGAAGTTAATCTTTCAGCCTGGTGAAGAAAAAAATCCGGGCGGAGCCAGTATAATGATAAGAGAAGGCGTGCTGGAAGATCCAACACCACAGGCCATTTTTGCATTGCATGTGCATCCAAACCTGGAAGTTGGAAAACTAAGTTTCAGAAGCGGAATGGTTATGGCCAGTGCTGATGAGATCTATATCACTATTAAAGGTAAAGGCGGACATGCAGCCTCACCTCATCTTACTACTGATACTATATTAATTGCATCTCATCTTATCATATCATTACAGCAGCTGATTAGCAGAAATAATGATCCATTTAATCCATCTGTTCTTTCTATTACTTCAGTTCAGGGAGGATATACAACTAACGTTATTCCAGCTGAAGTAAAACTAATGGGCACTTTCAGGGCAATGAATGAAGATTGGCGTTTTAAAGCACATGATCTTATTAAAAAACAAAGTATAGAGCTAGTGCATGCTATGGGTGGTGAAATTGATATAAATATAGACGTAGGTTATCCCTTTGTTTTAAATAATGAAAAACTAACAGATGCGGCTAAATTAAAAGCAGGTGAATACATTGGAGATAAAAATATTGAGCGGACAGAATTAAGAATGGGGGCAGAAGACTTTGCTTATTACTCTCATAAGATACCAGCATGTTTTTACCGGTTAGGAGTAGGCAACATTTCTAAAGGAATTACCGCTGGGGTGCATACACCAAAATTTAATATTGATGAAAGTGCAATTGAAACAGGGATGGGTGTAATGGCATGGCTTGCTGTATCAATTGACATTTAAACTTATCAAGAAGAGATTAGTAATATCTTTATAATACTATATAGGTCCGGATTGAATAAAAAATATGAAAAAGGACGTTCGAAAACAAGAAGCTTTAGATTACCATTCTAAAGGAAGGCCAGGAAAAATTGAAGTAGTTTCATCAAAGCCAACAAAAACACAAAGAGACCTTTCACTTGCATATTCACCAGGTGTGGCTGTGCCATGTATGGAAATTCATGCAAACCCTGAATCAGTTTATAAGTATACGGCAAAAGGTAACCTGGTAGCAGTAATAAGTAATGGTACTGCTGTTTTAGGATTAGGTGATATTGGCCCTGAAGCCAGTAAACCGGTGATGGAAGGAAAAGGAGTTTTGTTTAAGATATTCGCGGACATTGATGTTTTTGATATTGAAATAAATGAAAAAGATCCCGAGAAATTTGTTCAGATAGTAAAGTCATTGGAACCAACTTTTGGCGGAATAAACTTAGAAGATATAAAAGCGCCTGAATGTTTTTATATAGAGAAGAAACTGAGAGAGCAGTTGAATATTCCCGTTATGCATGATGATCAGCATGGTACCGCGATAATCAGTTCTGCCGCACTTTTAAATGCATTGGAAATTCAAAAGAAAAAAATTGAGAAAGTAAAATTTGTGGTTAACGGCGCCGGTGCTGCTGCAATGGCTTGTGTACGTTTATACCAGGCTTTAGGTGCAAAGCCCGATAACTTTGTAATGTTTGATAAAACAGGTGTGCTTCATGCTGATCGACATGATCTTGATGAAAATAAAATTCAGTTTGCTACAACACGTAAAAAAGAGTTGACATTAGTTGAAGCAATGAAAGACGCAGATGTATTTATCGGTCTTAGCGTAGGCAATGTTATTACATCAGATATGGTTAAAAGCATGGCAAAAAATCCTATCGTTTTTGCGATGGCTAATCCTGATCCTGAAATAAGTTATGAAGCGGCCACTGATGCCCGTAAAGATATTATTATGGCAACCGGGCGCAGCGATTATCCCAACCAGGTAAATAATGTTCTTGGCTTTCCTTATATATTTCGTGGCGCATTGGATGTAAGGGCTACACAAATAAATGAAGCAATGAAGCTGGCTGCGGTAAAGGCTTTGGCACAATTGGCTAAATCTCCTGTACCGGATATTGTAACTATGGCATACAATGAAAAAACGTTGGTATTTGGCCCCGAATATATTATTCCCAAACCAGTAGATAACAGGCTCCTTTCCACCGTTGCACCGGCAGTGGCACGGGCTGCTATAGAAAGTGGTGTGGCAAAATATCCAATAATTGACTGGGAAACTTATAAAGTGGATCTTAACAGGAGGCTCGGTATTGATAATCAGTTATTGCGGATCATAGGTGATAAAGCAAGAACAGAGCCTAAGAGAGTTGTATTTGCCGAAGCTGAAAATCTAAAGATATTAAAAACAGCGCAGCTGGTACAGGAAGAAGGTGTTGCATATCCGATTTTATTGGGGGATGAAATAAGAATTAAAAAAATTGCACAGGCAAATGGAATTGAACTGGAAGGAATTCCGATCATTGATCCTAACAGTGATGAAATGATTTCCAAGCGTGCAGAATATGGAGAATTATTTTTTAAAAAGCGGCAACGTAAAGGATTTAATTTTTATGAAGCCAAAAAAATAATGAGAGACCGCAACTATTATGGTTGTATGATGGTTGAAACAGGAGATGCAGATGCAATGATTTCCGGGCTTTCTAAAAACTATCCTGATACAATAAGGCCTGCCTTACATATTATCGGTATAGAAGAGGGCGCCAACAGAGTTGCGGGTATGTATATAATAATGACAAAAAGAGGTCCGCTGTTTCTGGCTGATACAACTGTAAATTTTAATCCTACTGCAGAAGAATTGGCGGATATAACTCTCTTAGTGGCTAAAGAAGTTAAGCATTTTGGTATTACGCCATGTATTGCTATGGTAAGCTATTCAAATTTCGGCAGCAGTAATTCTCCTGAAGCCAAGCTGGTGGCTACAGCCAGGGATATTGTAAAGCAAAAAGATCCTACATTAATTGTAGATGGTGAGATACAGGCTAACGTGGCATTTAATAAAGAAATAATAAAAGATAATTATCCCTTTAGCGAATTAGTTAACCAGGATGTAAATACTTTGATATTCCCCAATCTGGCTGCAGGCAATGTTGCATATAATCTGTTACAGGAAATTGGTGGTGCTGATGCAATTGGTCCTATTTTATTAGGTTTGCGGAAGCCGGTACATATTTTACAACTTGGCAGCCAGGTTCGTAGTATATTTAATATGGTATTGATAGCGGTGATTGATGCACAGATAAAAGGAAATTATAAAACCGAGGAAATTGTTCAGCGCTCACGCTGGTGGAAAAGATTTAAAAAAGTGAACAGGGATATATAATATAATCTATTAAAAAGTAAGTATGAAATTTTTATCAACTTTTGGGAGCTATATTTTATTAATAAAAGGTATGTTCACAAAGCCTGAAAATTATAAAATGTATTGGAAAGAATTTGTACACCAATGCGTAGAAATTGGTATTGGTGCCTTAGGCATAGTTGTTATTATATCCGTATTTATGGGTGCAGTAAGTGCGGTGCAAACAGCAGCACAATTAACCAATCCCCTGGTACCTAAAACTACTATCTCCCAGGTAGTTAGAGATACTGTCATAACTGAATTTGCACCTACTTTAGTGTGTATTGTTTTAGCAGGCGTTATCGGCAGTAAAATAGCAGGTGAGTTAGGTAATATGAGGGTGAGTGAGCAAATCGATGCACTTGAAATTATGGGTATCAACACAAAATCATACCTGGTAATGCCAAAAATTCTTGCTGCATTGGTAACAATTCCTTTATTGGTTGTAATTGCAATGGTGCTGGGAATTTTAGGGGGCAGGATTGCCAGCACTATGGGTGGCATTGTTTCCGGGGATATTTTTGATAAGGGTTTATTGATGGGATTCACCCCCTTTTATGTAACATTTGCAATGGCAAAGGCCTACACATTTTCCTTTATTCTTAGCAGTGTTCCTGCATTTTATGGATATAATGTAAAAGGAGGTGCATTAGAAATTGGAAGAGCAAGCACTACAGCAGTGGTAGCAAGTTGTATTTTAATTTTATTTGCTGATTATATATTGGCAGCAATTCTATTATAGCAGTAAGCTAAAAGCTGCAAGCTTCCAGAAAGCAAATTCTTTTTTTCAAACAATAATTGAAGAGTTAAATAATAAAATATTGAGATTCAAAAAATGTTAATTTCACTTATTAATAAATTAATGCAATAGAGTTGGGTGTGGCATAATGCATTCTTGCAGCTTGCTACTTGTAACTTGCAGCTGAGTAATATGATTGAGATAAAAGACGTAAATAAGTCATTTGGGGAAAAACAAATTCTCAAAGGTGTTAGTGCCGTTATGGAAACCGGCAAAACCAATTTAATTATTGGCACCAGTGGCAGTGGTAAAACGGTTTTACAAAAATGTATGGTAGGCTTGTTTGAAGTTGATGGCGGTGAAATTTTGTACGATGGAAAAAGTTTTACTACTATGCCGGAAGACGAAAGAAAAGAATTGCGTCAACAAATAGGAATGCTTTTCCAGGGATCCGCATTATTTGATAGTATGACGGTAGAACAAAATGTAAAATTCCCGTTGGATATGTTTACGAAATGGGATCATAAGAAAAAAATTGACAGGGTTAATGAAGTTTTAGAAAGAGTGAATTTGAAGGATACAAATAAAAAATTTCCGGCAGAAGTTAGCGGCGGTATGAAAAAAAGAGTTGGTATAGCACGGGCTATTGTTTTAAATCCGAAATATTTATTTTGTGACGAACCCAATTCCGGACTGGATCCTCAAACTTCAATGGTGATCGATCTGCTGATAAAAGAGATAACCGAGGAATATAATATGACCACGGTTATAAATACGCACGACATGAACAGTGTGATGGAGATAGGCGAAAATATTTTATACATGTTCGAGGGAGAAAAAGAGTGGATAGGAAACAATAAAGAGATCATTTTCAGTAAAAATCAAAGATTGAATGAATTTATTTTTGCATCCGAGTTTTTAAGAGATGCAAAAGATATGCGTATGCTTGAGGAAAAAGGCATTATCAATAATGAAAGAAATATGGATGCCTTAATGGAAGACCCTGAAACACATCTCTTAATGGGTGATAACGAGAAAAGAGAATCCCATCCTGACAGGGAAGAAAAAAAACCTTAAGCCGGAATTGCCATCCTCACCCTGTGCGATTAAAAATATTCTCCCTGATTATTCTCTCACTTCCTTTAATTTTGCCACTCTTAAAAATTTATAAGATATGAGCACAGTAAAAGTTGCTATTAATGGTTTTGGAAGAATTGGAAGACTGGTATATCGCCAGATATATAATATGGACGGAATTGATGTGGTTGCTATAAACGACCTTACGAGCCCTAAGGTATTAGCTCATTTATTAAAATATGATAGCGCACAGGGAAGGTTTGATCAGGATATAACTTCCACAGAAAATGCTATTGTAGTAGCAGGCGACGAAATAAAGATTTATGCTCAAAAAGATCCTGCTCAAATTCCATGGAAAGATCATGACATAGATGTGGTGTTGGAATGTACAGGATTCTTCACCGATAAAGATAAGGCGCAGGCGCATATTACGGCCGGTGCAAAACGGGTTGTTATCTCCGCACCGGCAACCGGTGATCTTAAAACGGTTGTATTTAATGTTAATCATAATATTTTAGATGGTAGCGAAACAATAATTTCATGTGCATCCTGCACAACAAATTGTCTTGCCCCTATGGCAAAAGTGCTCAATGATACTTTTGGTATCACAGCCGGTTTTATGACGACCATTCACGCTTACACAAATGATCAGAATACCTTAGATGCGCCTCACCCTAAAGGAGATCTGAGAAGGGCCAGAGCTGCAGCACAAAATATTGTCCCTAACAGTACAGGGGCGGCAAAAGCAATTGGTTTAGTTTTGCCGGAGTTAAAAGGAAAGCTTGATGGAAGTGCACAAAGAGTGCCCACCATTACAGGCTCGTTAACTGAGCTTACAACATTGCTCAACAAACAGGTTACAATTGAAGAAATAAATGCTGCAATGAAAGCTGCAGCAAATGAAAGTTTTGGATATAATGAAGACGAAATTGTAAGTACTGATATAATTGGCATTCACTTCGGCTCTTTGTTTGATGCTACGCAAACTAAAGTAATTACTGTAGGTGATAAACAAATGGTAAAAACAGTTAGCTGGTACGATAATGAAATGAGTTATGTATCACAGCTGGTGCGTACGGTTCATTATTTTGCAGGGCTGATAAATAAATAATTGCCATTAGTTCATTAATCATCATTAAGGCTTTCATATTTTTGGAAGCCTTTTTTAATAAAATATATGAGCAAATTTTCAGACTATAATTTCAAAGATCAGAAAGCATTGGTGCGTGTTGATTTTAATGTTCCCCTTGATGATAAATTCAACATTACTGATGATAACCGCATGAAAGCATCCTTGCCGTCTATTCAAAAAATAGTAAAAGACGGGGGCAGCGTTATTTTAATGTCGCACTTTGGCAGACCTAAGAGTGGCCCTGAAGATAAATACTCATTAAAACATTTGGTAAATCATCTGAAAAAACTTGTAGGGAGTGGAATAAAAATTTCGTTTGCAAATGACAGTATTGGAGATGATGCAGTTAATAAGGCAAAAGATTTACAACCAGGTGAGGTTCTGTTGCTGGAAAATCTTCGGTTTTATAAAGAGGAAGAAAAGGGTGATGAAGGATTTGCAGAAAAACTCAGCAAGCTTGGTGATGTTTATGTGAATGATGCATTTGGTACAGCTCACCGGGCACATGCATCTACTGCTGTAATTGCAAAATTCTTTTCAGATGATAAAAAAATGTTTGGATTATTGATGGAAAAAGAAGTGCAAAGCGCAGAGAAAGTTTTGCATAGCAATCAAAAACCATTTCTTGCAATAATTGGCGGGGCAAAAGTTTCAGATAAAATTTTGATCATTGAAAATCTTTTGGATAATGCAACGGATATAATTATTGGTGGCGCAATGGCATATACTTTTTTCAAAGCACAAGGAGGTAAAATTGGAAATTCATTATGTGAAGATGACAGGCTCAATACTGCCACAGAGTTGCTCGAAAAAGCAAAACAAAAAAATGTATGTATTCACCTTCCTTCAGATTCCATAATTGCTGATAAATTTGATGCCAACGCAGAAGTTTCCGGTTCATTAAGCAATAATATACCGGATGGATGGATGGGGCTGGACATTGGGAAAATTGCTACTCAAACTTTTTGTAAAATTATCAGTAAGTCAAAAACAATTTTATGGAATGGGCCTATGGGTGTTTTTGAAATGGAAAAATTTCAGCATGGTACAAAAGTAATAGCGCAGGCGGTTGCTGATGCTACTGCCAACGGTGCGTTTTCATTAATTGGTGGCGGAGACAGCGTTGCGGCAGTAAACAAATTTAATCTTGCAGAAAAAGTAAGTTTTGTAAGTACCGGTGGCGGTGCCATGCTTGAATACTTCGAAGGACAGGTTTTACCTGGGATAAAAGCAATTCAATCATAAAAGATGTTGAAAGCCCTCTTTTAGGAGAGGGATTTAGGAGGACGTGAAGGGAAGTACTTTCCGGAAATAGGGAGCAATAAAGAGATAAGCCCGTTACTAACAGTAAAACATATTATCAGGGTAAAGTGATTTGGTACTCCATTTGATAATACATTACTTTTGAAAAAATAAAATTTATAAAAAATGAAATCAAGTACACTCATTATCGTAATAATTCTTGCTGCTGTATTATTAATTGGTGGATGTGGATGTGGGGGTTATAATTCATTAGTTCAGCAGGATGAATCAGTTAAGAAAGCATGGAATAATGTTCAAAGCGATTACCAGCGAAGGGCCGATCTTATACCAAACCTGGTGAATACAGTTAAAGGAGAAGCTAATTTTGAAAGAGGAACACTTACAGATGTAATAAATGCAAGAGCAAGTGCCACTCAAATGAAAGTTGATCCGGATGACCTTACACCTGAAAATATTCAAAAATATCAGCAGGCACAGGGTCAGTTATCACAGGCACTTGGCAGGTTATTGGTAGTAACTGAAGCTTACCCTAATCTCCGTGCAAATGATGCTTTCAGAGGATTACAGGCTCAGCTTGAAGGAACTGAAAACCGCATAAAAGTTTCAAGAAATGATTTTAATACTGCCGTTCAGGAATATAATGTAAGAGTGAGAACCTTTCCTATGAACATTTTCGCAGGTATGTTTGGGTTTAAAGTAAGACAAGGATTTACTGCAGACCCCGGAAGCCAGAATGCACCTAAGGTTGATTTCACGAATTAATAAATACAACAACATTGGGCATTTCTCTTTTTAAAAAGAAAGAATTTTTTTCAAAAGAAGAAAAGGAAAAAATCGTTTCTTCCATTCGGCATGCGGAAGAATGTACAAGCGGAGAAGTGAGAGTTTTTGTGGAACGAAGATGCAGGTTTATTGATCCGCTTGACAGGGCTATGGAAATATTTGATATGCTGGAAATGGAAAAAACTCACCACCGCAATGCAGTACTGGTATATATTGCAATTAAAGACCGCCAACTGGCAATATATGGTGACAAAGGCATAAATGAAAAAACAGGACATCAATATTGGGAAGACGAAGTGAATAAAATGGTTTCGGAATTTAATAAAGAGAATTATGCTGAAGGCATAATCTGTTGCGTTAATGATATAGGGCAGGCACTGCAACACCATTTCCCATACATAAAAGAAGAAGATAAAAATGAACTTCCCGATGAAATTATTTTCGGAAAATAGAAAATGAAGAAACTCCTTTTAATACTCCTGCTTTTTGTTGGCCAATTTTCTTTTGCACAGCAACTGTTTAAAAAGCCTGAGCCGCCGCAGGCCGTAAATGATTTTGGAAATTTTCTTGAGCCCTTTCAAAAGGAGGCATTAGAAAAAAAAATAAGAGATTATAACGACAGCACCTCTTCTGCTATTGTAATAATTACTGTTCCCTCCCTTGAGGATTATGATATTGCAGAAGTAGCATTTAAATATATGCGTGAATGGAAACCCGGTGTTGCAGATAGAGATAATGGTGTAATTATCCTTGTATCAAAAAAAGAAAAAAAAGCAAGGATAGAAACGGGCTATGGTATGGAAGGGGCAATACCTGATATAACAGCAAAAAATATTATTGAAGAGAGAATGATCCCTGCCTTTAAAGAAGATGATTATTATCGCGGATTTGACAAGGCAGTGGATGCGATAATTCTTGCCGCAGCCGGTGAATATAAAGCGGTACCTAAAAATAAAGAACGTAGTGGAGGAATACCCTTTCAAACACTTATAATAATGGCAATTATTCTTTTCTTTCTCTTAGGCAGGGGAGGAGGAGGGAGAGGAGGTTCCTATATGAGCCGTCGTGGATCAAGAGGACTTGGTAGTGGATTACCCTGGTTTATTGTTGGCAGTATGTTAGGCGGCGGTAGAGGTGGCGGTGGAAGTGGTTTTGGAGGAGGGGGCGGAGGATTTGGCGGAGGTGGCTTTGGAGGTTTTGGCGGGGGTTCCGGTGGCGGAGGTGGTGCAAGCGGCGGATGGTAAAATTTACAAAACCGCCAAAGTACAAGGGTAACTATAAATTATTTTTATTGTCATTAGGTTTTACATAAATTATTATCGCGATGAAATTACATCGTAAATAAATAAAAAATGCAGACCATTATGATCTGCATTTTAGTCTCTCTCCCCTTGGGGAGAGGATAGTTGAGGATTATTTTATCAATCCGCTAACATAATCTGCCAATTCTTTATTTCCCTCATCCATTTTTGCTTTACTAATCTTACTAAATGCTGCTTTAAACCCGGGATCTATATATTGCCTGTACTCCTCAGGAATAAGGTTTCTAAACTTCATGATCTCATCAACTCCTCTTTTAACTTTACCGGCATCTTTTACTTCAATTAAATAATCAGCAAAGTCATTTGACGACTTTATTTTTCCTTCGCTGGGCGGCGCATTTTTATATTGATTAAAAACTATATCAAAATCTTCTTCAGTTCCCTGGCTGATTAATGCTGCAGATACCACAGAGCCTAATTTTCCTTTTGCATCGGCACTGTATTTTTTTGCTAAGGAGTAGGTATTTGCGGGGTCAAGTTTGCTTAATCCATCAAGAGCAGCGCCGGCAACGGAATAAGATGAATCGCTTACATATCTTGTAAAGAGCGGAAGGTATTTTTTATCATTTTGCTTTGCCAGTATTTCAATTGCTTTTGCTTTTACTTTTTTATCAGGGTCGTTGGCTGCTAATTGCTCTACACGGCTTAAAATATCCGGAGTGAGAAGAGTTGTATTGGTACTTAATTTAGTTAAAGTAAATTCTCTCAGTCCTGAAAACTTATCATTCAACCCCCCCGCAAGCTCTTTCATTTTCTTTTTAGAAAAGTAGTCCAAAGCTTCTCTCCTGTCAACGTAATTAAGAGCATATTTGTATTGGTGAATGTAATTTTCTGCAATCTTATTTTCTGTTTTTTGTGCTATCAATATTTTATCTCCGTCAAAATTAATCAGGTCTGGTTTTGTGGCAGAGGCAAAAGAAAACGTATCTGCCTGGTTATTAACCCAAACGTTGTAGCGTGTTTTCCTGCTTCCATTATATACATCAATTGCTACTGGAAACTGGAAAAGATCATTGGCAGGTTGTGTTTGCTTTACAAAAACCTTGGCTTGTTTTTTATTATCATCATAATTATAAAAGATGTCTAATTTTGGATGACCGTTCCCGAAAAACCATTGGTTGAAAAACGGATTTAAATCTTTGCCGGTTACCTCTTCAAATGCGAGACGTACCTGGTGTGCTTCTGCAGCTTTAAATTTATTGGTAACCAGGTAATTATTAAGTGCCTTATTAAATGCATCGTCACCAACCATATTTCTGAGCATTTGTAAAATTGCCGCTCCTTTATTATAACTAACGGCATCAAATACATCTTCTTTGTCATGGTAGTTAAACCGAACAAGATCTTTATTCTCACTGCCGCTGTTAATATATCCCTGTGTGGAATTATAACGTTCTTCATCAGCGGCATCTTTGCCATACTTATATTCATTCCATAATTGAGAGCCAACGGTTGCAAAAGATTCATTAATCGTAAGGTTACTCCAGCTTTCTGCGGTTACATAATCACCAAACCACTGGTGAAATAATTCATGTGCTATCACTTCTTCCCACCGGTTTCCATCAGTTAGTTCCCTGGCATTTTGATAAGCACTTTCCTGGTGTAAGGTAGCAGTTGTATTTTCCATAGCGCCGCTAACATAATCTCTTCCCACTATCTGTGCATATTTTGCCCATGGATAATCTACTCCTGTAATGCTTGAGAAATATTTTATCATTTCAGGCGTATTGCCAAAAATTTTTCTAGCAACAGGAGCATATTCTTTTTCTACATAATAGCTTACTTCCTTTCCCTTATAACTATCTTTTACAATACTATAATCTCCTACACCCATAAAAAATAAATAGGGTGCATGCGGCAGATCCATCTTCCAGTAATCAGTTCTGGTGCCATCGGCATTCTTCTTTTGGCTCCCCAGTAATCCATTGCTAAGCGTTACATACTTGGCAGGCACGGTCATATAAATTTCTTGGGTAGTTTTTTGATTTGGCTTATCAATAGTGGGGAACCATACACTACTTGCTTCAGTTTCACCTTGTGTCCAGATTTGTGTGGGTTTGTCTTTTTCTTCTCCCCGTGGGTTAATAAAATAAAGACCTTTAGCATTTGTAATTGCAGCGCTGCCCTTTACTTTAAGATCATTTGGTTTAGATATGTAATCTATATAAACAGTGTAGTTTTCTCCTCCTTTGTACATTTTATCCAGAATAATTTTTAGTAACATCCCGTCATATGCATAACGCAAAGCCTTCCTAGATGTGCCTTTCATTATGCTTACTTCTTTAAGTTCCATTCCCTTTGCATCCAGGGTTAACGAGTCAGTAGAATAAAAATGAGGCTTTAATGTGATCCATGCTTTACCATACATCCACGATTTATCATAATCAAACTTTACGTCTAGTTTGGTATGAACAAGACCATTTATTTTGGGGGTAGTTACTCTGTAAATTTTTTTCCACGAAGTATCTTTTGGCTGGTCTTCGGGTTGGGCTTTTAATAAAAAAGGAACGAGTAAGGTAAGAATAAATACTATTTTTTTCATGATGGAGTTTTTATGGCTGCAAAAGTAATTGCCTTATTGTTAAAACAATTCATTTTTTACATGAAAGGCATATTGTAAGTTATAATAAATTAGATTTGTGATACTGTTTCCCGGCACTTATGAAGAATTTCTTAATAACCCTTATTTTTTCTTTTTGTTATTTAATGGTGAATGCTCAGCAAGACCGTTTTATTTATTTACAAACTGAAAATAAGCAACCTTTTTTTGTAAAATTCGATAATAAAGTTTTCAATTCAACCCCATTGGGCTATCTCATAATTCCCAAATTAAGTGACGGGCTTTATAGCCTGATTTTAGGATTTCCTGAAACCACTTCCGAGCAGGAATTTAATTGTTCAATAAATAAAAAGGATATAGGTTTTATAATTAAAAAAACGGCAGAAGATCAAGCGCAACTTTTAAATGTTCAAACGCTTAATGTTATCGTTCCGGCTAATGTTATTGTCAGGCCCGTTACTGTTTACGAAAAAGAAACGGATCTCTTTTCCACCATGCTGGCAAATGCAGTTCACGACTCAACTATTTTGCAAAAAGATGCTACAAATAAGATTTCCCTGGAAACTTCCGGGCAGATACAAAAAGATACCAACGCAATTACTGCAAACCCGGTAGTAACGGATTCTAAACCAGAGAATCCATCAAAGGATACTGTAAAAAAAGAAATTACAGTTTCTGAAAAACCTGTTGAACCAAATCAAAAAGATACTTCGCGGATTATATCTGCCAATATGGATGTTGTAAATTCTCAACCCGCTACTGTTTTGCCTATAGATTCTGCCATTAATAATAATATGGCAAATGAACCTCTTTCCGGTACTGCTCATCGATCTTCAATTAAACGAAAATTAAGAAAGGTAAATAAAGATGGCATCGAGATGATGTATGTAGATGAAGATGGTGGCATCAGGGATACGATCAGGATATTAATACCTGTTGATAAAAAGAAAAGTAATAAAGAAGTAAAAGTTACTGAGCCGGTAGCTTCTGTACCCGTTAGTGAAAAAAATAATCCTGAAAATGAAAGCAACAGTACCAATAAAATCAGAGAAGAAAAAGAACCAGTTAATGAAGATAATAATCAAGCGGTTTTAAAATCTGTAATGATAAATTCCGATTGTAAAAGTTTTGCTTCCGATGAGGACTTTATAAAGCTCAGAAAGAAAATGGTTGCTGAAGATAACGATGAGGATATGATTAAAGTGGCAAAAAAAGTTTTTAAAACCAAATGCTTTGTAACTGAGCAAATAAAAAATTTAAGCACTTTATTTTTAAAGGACGAAGGCAAGTATATCTTCTTCGATACTGCATATCCATTTGTTTCTGATTCTGATCTTTATTCTGCTTTGGAGAAACAATTATCAGATGAATATTACATTACCCGTTTCAGGGCGATGATCCATAAATAATTTTCATGCGCCGATACTTTATTGAAGTTGCTTATAAAGGCACTAAATATTCAGGCTTTCAAACTCAGCAAAACGCAAGTTCCATTCAATCAGAAGTCTGCAAAGCGTTAAAGGTTTTTTTTAAAAAAGATTTTGAATTAACAGGTTCATCCCGTACAGACGCAGGTGTACATGCATTACAAAATTTTTTTCATTTTGATATTGAAAATTCCTCTAAACAATTAGAGTCTTCAAAAGTCTCCCCTATGGGGGGAGATTTAGAGGGAGCTGTTTACAATTTAAATGCATTGCTTCCTGACGATATTGTTATCAAAAAAATATTCCCGGTAAAAGATGATGCGCACTGCAGATTTGATGCAATAAGCAGGGAGTATAAATATTTTATTTATCAGCAAAAGGATCCATTTCTGCAGGAAACCGCTTTGTATTATCCTTATAAAATTGATATTGATAAATTAAATGAAGCAGCTCAACAGATTTTGCAGTATCAGGATTTTTCTTCCTTCTCGAAAAGAAATACCCAGGTAAAAAACTTTCTTTGTAAGATTGAAAAAAGTGAATGGTACGCAGAAGGAAATTTGATTGTATACAATGTAATTGCTAACCGTTTTTTAAGAGGGATGGTAAAAGGATTGGTTGGCACTATGC
>MWVW01000083.1_pt1 | contig 23421 bp, 27 predicted proteins | sample 1047191 | NCBI WGS metagenome assembly MWVW01 (sample SAMN06349985, study PRJNA376086) | soil metagenome | isolation source: MtG22-5 sample Antarctic (ecotone) | place: Antarctica
AGTGGGTGGAGGTAATCCAACTATTTTATTGATAGGGATAATTTTATTTGCAGCTTCTACACTATTTTCTGTAATAACCTTGCCGGTTGAGTTCGACGCATCTGCAAGAGCGTTAAAATGGCTTGATACTTCTCATATTACCAAAGGTGAAGAACACGATAAAGCAAAGGATGCTTTAAAATGGGCAGCACTTACTTATGTTGTTGCAGCATTAGCATCCATTGCCATGCTGGTACAATACATTTTAATTTACCAGAGCAGGAGTGATGATTAATGTAGTGAGTTGTGAGTGCTGAATAGTGAGTGTGAAAGTTATTTATTTACATCTCATACCTTACAGTTTTGATTACTCACTACTTACCATTCACTAGTCACAACTTTATCTCCTCGTCCGTTTTATCATAAAAATGAAATTCAGTAAGATGGTAATTACTGTTTTGCTTTACCAGTATTTTTTGTTTGTACTTCCAGCTCCATTTCATTCTTTTACTGGGAAAACCTTTGGTGAGATAAGCAAATAATATCGGGTGAACTTCAACCGTAAGTTCTTTGTGCTTTTGCATAATGAGATAACTCAGATTCTTTTCAATTTCATCTTCTAAAATTAAGGTAGAAGAAATTTTTCCCGTGCCGGAACAACTTGGGCAAACTTCAAGCGTATTGATGTTCATCTCCGGCTTCATCCGCTGCCTGGTAATTTGCATCAATCCAAATTTACTAATGGGCAAGCAAGCATGCTTGGCTCTATCTACCCTCATAAAAGATTCCATCACCTCCACAAGCTTTTTCCTGTTTTCCATCAACCTCATATCAATAAAATCAACCACTATAATTCCTCCGATATCTCTCAGCCTTAATTGTCGTGCAATTTCTTCCGCCGCTTCCAGGTTGGTTTCGAGGGCATTTTGCTCCTGGTTATTACTTACACTTTTATAACCACTATTTACATCAATTACGTGAAGCGCTTCAGTATGCTCAACAATTAAATAAGCGCCACTGGGCAGGTTTATCGTTTTACCAAAGGATGCCTTTACCTGTTTAGTTATTCCGTAGCTGTCAAAAATAGGAGCGCCATTATTGTGAAAAGAAAGTATGTCTGCTTTATCGGGGGCTATTCTTTGTATATATGTTTTTGTATCGTTATAAATGTTTTTATCGTTCACAACTATCTTATTAAAATCCTCACTTAACAGATCCCGCAACATGCTGTTTGTTTTGCCTTCTTCACTTAAAATTTTTGCAGGGGGTACAGCGCCTTTTAAGTTTTTTTGAATGGTCTTCCATGTATTAATAAGACTTAAAAGGTCTTCATGCAAGTCCGCAGTATGTTTACCTTCGGCTGCAGTGCGTACTATAACACCAACATTTTTTGGCTTAATAGCTTCAATAATTTTGTGGAGGCGTTTTCTTTCTTCTGATGAATGAATTTTTCTTGATACTGCTATTATATCATTGAAGGGGGTTAGTACCACACATCTTCCCGGCAGGGATAATTCACAACTAAGACGGGGTCCTTTTGCAGCAATAGGCTCTTTTAATATCTGAACCAATATATTGGGTTTACCACTTAATACTTCTGCTATTTTACCTGTCTTTACAATTTCGGGTTCTACTTCAAACTTTCCAAAATCAAAGCCATGCTGGGTTTTATCCTGCATTGCCATGTGGGTAAATTTTAGAATAGAGCGGATATAAGGGCTGAGGTCAGTATAATGGAGAAAGGCATCTTTTTCAAACCCTACATCAATAAATGCAGCATTTAAACCGGGAATGATTTTTTTTACTTTACCAAGATAGAGGTCACCAACTGCAAAGTTAGCATCAGCTTTTTCATTATGCAGCTCAACCAGTTTTTTATCCTCCAACAGGGCAATTTCTACAGCCTGTGGGGCAGCATTAATAATTAATTCCTTGTTCAAATTAAATCTTTTAATCGAATGCCTTAAGCATAACAGGAAAACACATACGTAGCCGGATTCAGGCTCAGGTAAGAAAAGAAATACTTATTTCTTTTTATGACGATTCTTTCTTAAACGCTTTTTGCGTTTATGGGTAGCAATTTTATGACGTTTTCTCTTTTTACCACAAGGCATAACTCAATTTTTTAATAATTATTTTAAATATTTTAGGCTTCAATTAATATTCTTTTCATAAGCCCCTTTAGGGGTTGGGGTGCAATGCTTTTATTCTCAAATCAACTTCCCGGGTATAAGCAGGATTATTTACTAATCTTTTGCTGTACTCATACCATTTAACAGCATTTTGTTTATCTCCACTCTCTGCATACACATCCGCCAGCCATGATACAGCTTCTAAATTTTGAGGTTGAGCTGCCACTACCTTATTTAACCGGGTGATAGCTTTATCATACTGCCTCGAGATAACCCCACCGATTCCCAGTATTAATTGAGCCTTCATGTTATTGGAATCTTTTTCAACAACTTTAAGCAATTGCTGTACCCCCTTCATTGTTTCAGCAGCATTCCCTGTCATTCCTTTTCCATACACATAACAACTGCCCAAGTCTATCTTTAGATCGTCATTATTGGGATTTAACTGAATGGCTTTTTCAAAAAGAACTATCGCTGTTTCTGCTTCCCATGCTTTTACAAGATCGTTTTCCTCACGGCGCATGCTGTCTAAAATCAGGCGGGCAGCAAAGGTGAGGCTTTTTTCCGAATTATCCAACTTAGCAGCCTCACTAAGATAGAAGGCATAAGGCACAAAAGCCTTGACAGAATCTTTCCAAAAATTGGCTAAATGAATATAATTATTGTGCGATTGCTGCTTTACATCTCCTCTTGTAATGCTGTTTTCTAAATTGCTTACATACAAAAGCTGTGAAGAAGATAGTTTTTGTTTTGCTTTATTAATAGAATCCGTAATGTTAAAAGTTGCTGTGGTATGTTCCGTATGGGGAAAACTGCTTTTTTGTGATTTAATGTTCCCAAACAAGAGAAGGCTGATAAATAATAATGCACCTACGGCAGTTAAGATAAGTTGCTGTTTCACGAATTAATTTAAGCCATAGACTTTAGTGGAGGAGCAAAGGTAACTACTCCTGCTCTTTTCGTGCTTCATTTTTATCCTTTATATCCTGAACAAATTCTTTCGCAGGCTTAAAGGCAGGTACATAATGCTCAGGAATGTTTACAGCTACATTTTTCTTAATGTTCCTGCCTATTTTGGCCGCTCTTTTTTTAGTAATGAAACTTCCAAAACCACGGATGTAAATATTTTCTCCCTTGCCAAGAGATTCTTTTACTTCTTTAAACATAGTTTCAAGCGTAACCAAAACATCAACCTTGGGTATGCCTGTTTTTTCTGAAATTTGGTTAATTAGATCTGCTTTTCTCATTTTTAGATAATTACTTTGAGGAATAAGAGTTCTGGTCTTACAAATTTAGTAATCTTATTTAAGAATCCTAACTCATTGAGGATTAATTTAATGGTTTTATAAAAAAGCAGCTTTGGCATCAAAGAAATTTTTTACAAAAGAGTTGTTGCAGTGGAATAAATACGATAATGACCGTGTTATGCCCTGGAAATATGAGAAAGACCCATTCAAAATCTGGATCAGCGAAATTATTTTACAACAAACCCGTGTAAGCCAGGGGCTGGAATATTATAACAGGTTTATCAAAAGATTTCCAACGGTAAAAACTATAGCAATTGCACCTGAGCATGAAGTATTTAAATTATGGGAAGGATTGGGTTATTATACCAGATGCAAAAATATTATTGAATCCGCAAAATATATTTCAGAAGAATTGAATGGAAATTTTCCTAAAACTTATGAAGATATTCTAAAGCTGAAAGGCATTGGAAGCTATACTGCATCTGCTATTGCTTCGTTTGCATATAATTTGCCGTATGCTGTTTTGGATGGAAATGTATTCAGGGTATTATCAAGATATTTTGGAATTAAAATTCCGATAGATAACCTGCAGGGTAAAATGTTTTATACTAAGCTGGCCAAGGATTTACTTGATAAAAAAAATCCCGGGATTTACAATCAGTCGATAATGGATTTTGGAGCAACAATCTGTAAACCATTGCCTCTGTGTGAAATTTGTCCACTTAATAGCAGGTGTGTAGCTTATTTGCACGACATGCAATTGGAATTGCCGGTAAAAGAAAAGATAATTGTAAGAAAAAGCCGGTGGTTATATTACCTGGTGGTTAAGTATAACAATAAATTTTATGTAAGAAAAAGGGAAGAAAAAGATATTTGGCAAAATTTGTATGAGTTTATATTGCTTGAAGCTGCAAAACCCAACACCATTAAAAAGCTGCAGGCATCTGAAAAATTCAACTCTATTTTTAAGTCGAATGAATATAAAATTGAAAGCACATCTCAGTTATATACACAACAACTTACTCATCAAACCATTAACGGGCAATTTATAAATATTACTGTTAAAGCTTCGCTGGAGTTACATAATTATCAGCTAACAGCTATGGATAAGATAAAACAGCTCCCTTTTCCGAAATTTATCACTACTTATTTGAAAGATTAAAAAGTATCTTTAAATTTGTTGAGGCACTGGTTTACAGCATTTTGGTTACTTAAATAAATTATTATTTATGAGAGGTGTGAACAGGGTTATGCTGATCGGAAATCTTGGCAAAGATCCCGACCTACAGTTTTTGGAAGGTAATATTGCAGTTGCAAAATTTTCTCTGGCTACCACAGAAAGTTATAAGGATAAAAGCGGAAAACTTATGTCACAAACAGAATGGCATACCGTTGTGCTTTGGCGTGGCCTTGCAGAGCTTGCTCAAAAATATTTACACAAGGGAAGCCTTATATATATTGAAGGAAGATTAAAAACAAGAAGCTGGGAAGATAAAGACCACAACAAAAAATTTGCAACAGAAGTTATAGGAGATAATTTAATAATGTTGGATAAGCGTTCAGAAGGTATGCATCATGGGGGCGGAGATGAAGCAATGCCTGGCGCTGATACTGACGTTCCTCCAATAGATGAAGGTTCAGAAAAATTGCCTTTTTAATCAACCCTAATTAACTAACCTGATAAAATACATGGATATCTTTCACGTTTCGCATTTCCCGTTTCAGGAAGTGTATCTTTAATAAAATTTATTTGTTTTGGATTATCATTCGGCAATCGTAGCTCTTGAATCTTTCCCGCTCATTTATTTGTCAATCACCCCGGCGGCAACAACCATTCTCATTTTTATAGCCCTCATTCTTGTTATTATTTCGTTTTTGGTAGCCGGTTCGGAGGTGGCCTTTTTTTCTCTCAATTACAAAGATATTAATATGCTTAAAACAAAGCGACGTCCCTCTTACAGGAGGATTGTTACTTTGCTTGAAACTCCGAAAACCCTGCTTGCATCAATGCTGATAACAAACAGCTTTGTAAACATAGGCATCATTTTAATTTCTAATCTTTTAATGCAAAGCTGGATGGATGCTTTGCAGATGCATTTTGTTATAGAGTTTATAATTAAAGTATTGGTAGTAACTTCTTTGCTGGTTTTGTTTTGTGAGGTGCTGCCAAAGGTCTGGGCCACGCATCATAATATCTGGTTCGCCTCATCTGCTTCGCTTATTATCGAAATATTCAACAGTATTTTTTTTCGTGTGAGTTCCCGCCTTGTAAAATTTAGTGATAAGATTGAAAATAAATTTCATTCAGGAAGGTCAGGCATGGATAATTCGCAGTTGGATTACGCTATTGATCTTTTGCCGGACCATGAAGCCACAACTGAAGAAAAACAAATTTTAAAAGGTATCAGGAAATTTGGCAACACTACAGTAAAGCAAATAATGCGTACAAGGCTTGATGTGAGTGGCATTGACTATGATTATTCTTTTAAGCAGGTTATAAGTAAAGTAGAGGAAATGCATTATTCACGATTACCCGTATTTAAAAATAATCTTGATGAGATAGTGGGTATTTTACATACTAAAGACCTCTTACCTTTTTTAAATGAAACAGATTATGACTGGCATTCATTAATGCGCCCGGTATTTTATGTTCATGAACAAAAATTAATTGAAGATTTGCTGCAGGAATTCAGAAATAAGCGTATGCATTTTGCTGTGGTTGTAGATGAATTTGGCGGAACCTCCGGCATTGTAACACTGGAGGATATTATGGAAGAGATAATCGGTGACATTCATGATGAGTTTGATGATGAAATCAGCGGCAATAAAAAAATAGACGACTTTAATTATATTTTTGAAGGCAAAACAATGATAAATGATGTGTGTAAAGCATTGCACTTACCTGTTGAAACGTTTGATAAAGTAAGAGGAGACAGCGATTCGCTGGCAGGATTGGTTTTGGAAATCGCAGGGGAATTTCCGCAGGTAAATGAAGAGATAGTCAGCAATAATTTTATTTTTATTCCCCTGGAGATAAATAAGAATAGAATAGAAAAAGTAAAGGTTAGTATCAAAACAGCAAACAATGCGTAATAGGTATAGGGAACATATAACAGTAATATGTAAATGAGAAAATATTTAAACAAAAAAACCCTTCTTTTTGTCTATTGTTTATTGCCTGTTGTCAATTTTTTTTTTAGCTGCAACTCCACCTACACCTCAAAGCCTAAAGGGTATTTTAAAGTTGATTTTCCTGAAAGGAGGTATGTAAAATTTGAGAAAGAAGGTTTTCCATTTTCCTTTGAATATCCGGCGTATGCAAATATTGTTAGAGACAGTACATACTTTGACAGCAGTACGGATTACCCCTTTTGGGTAAATGTTGATTTTCCTTCATTTCGTGGCAAAATATTTATCAGTTATAAAACCATAGGAGGTAAGTCAATTTATAAAATAAAAACTCCCAATGGTTATAAAGATTCAATGGCTGCTAATACCTTTGAAAATTTAATAAATGATTCTTATAAACTCACTTTTAAAAATGATATAAAAGCTTATTCTATTGAAGACAGTGTAATGCATACTCCCAATAATATCACCGGAATTTTTTTTAGAGTTGGAGGAAGCGTAGCCACATCAAAACAATTTCTGTTAACTGATACGGTTAAGCATTTTCTCCGCGGAGCATTATATTTTGATGCAACACCTAATGAGGATTCGCTGGCACCTGTCAACGCTTTTTTACAGGAAGATCTTAAACATCTTATTAATACCTTAAAATGGAAATAATATTCATTATTAAGTCAGGGTAATTGCCGGAAAATAGGACAAAGCTTGCTAATATAAATTTAATGACTTATTGACCTAATAACGCATTGACTTACCTTTATAATATGATTGCCATTAATAATGTTCTGATAAGTAATCAGGTAGTGGAAGAACAATTTGTCTGCGACCTTAATAAATGTAAAGGCGGCTGTTGTGTAGATGGGGATGCAGGAGCGCCGCTGAATAATAAAGAACTTAAAGAACTTGATGAAGTATATAACGCAGTGTTGCCCTATCTCTCAGAAGAGGCGAAAAGAGAATTAGAAAAGCAGGGAAGATATGTTTATGATAAAGAATTTGGCTGGGTAACGCCTACAATAAATTCCAGTATTTGCGTTTATGGAATTAATGATACAAATGGAATAGTAAAATGTGGGATAGAGCAGGCGTATAATGATGGTAAAATAAATTGGAAAAAACCTATCAGCTGCCATCTATATCCTATCCGTACAAAAAAAAGCAGGAACGGTAAAACTGAATATGTGAATTATGAGCCCAGAGAAAACCTTTGCAGCGGAGGATGTTCACTTGGCAAAAAATTAAAAGTTCCGGTTTATATTTTTTTAAAAGATGCACTGGTAAGAAAATTTGGAATAGAATTTTATGACGCATTGTGTGCTTCTGCTGAACACCAAAAACTCGTTGCCGTATAAATTATGAAGAACAATCTTTCTGTCATTTTCATCATTTTCATCATTTTTGTCCATGGATCCTGTTCAGTAAACCAGGCTAAGATCGATAATAGTCTTAAGAAATATTTTGATTCAGCAAAGGTTGATGGCTGCTTTTCAATGGTAAATAATCAAACAGGCGAAGTTAGCGTGTATAACATGAAACTGGATACCCAAAGATTTTTACCTGCTTCCACTTTTAAGATTGTAAACTCCTTGATAGGCCTTGAAACAGGAAGGATAACAGATGAAAAAATGGTAATAAAATGGGATGGAATAAAGAGAAGGAATGAAGCATGGAACAGAGATCTTAGTATGGCAGAAGCTTTTAAAGTCTCCTCAATTTCCTACTATCATGAAGTTGCCAGGAGAATCGGCAGAGATACTATGAGGCAATGGATCGATACTTTACAGTATGGAAATATGAATGTTAGCGGACCTGTTGATTCGTTCTGGATAAACAATACTTTAAAAATTTCACCTGACGAACAACTGGGACTTGTAAAAAAATTATATTTTGATAAACTTCCTTTTCAAAAACGTACCCAGCAAATTGTAAAGGATATGATGCTGCAGGAAAATAATACATTGTATAAGTTAAGCTATAAAACAGGGTGGGGTTATGATGAAATGCAAAATGCAATAGGCTGGGTTGTTGGCTGGATAGAAGAGAACCAGCATGTTTATTTTTTTGTAACCCTGGTAATAAGCCCTGATAAAAATATTGATATGCAAACGATACGAATGAATATCACCAAGGGTATCTTAAAACAATATGGATTTTTTAAAGGAGAAATGTAAAAGTTATGAAATATATATTATCAGTTTTTTTGTTATTTATTATTTACTCATGCAAACAAAAGCAGGAGAATGCTAAAATAACCACAATAGATTCTGTTGCTGATACCCCGGATTCAGTTACCAATATTCAGCAGCCAGATGAGTTTTTAATAACTGATACAAGTTTTGGAAAAATAAATAAAACTACATCATATACTGAACTTCTAAATATATTTGGGAAAAACAATCTTCAGGATACAATTAATTATATAGCTGAAGGCACGGATAGTATTATTGTAACCAAAGTTTATTCAAACACTCCAAAGGAAATAATAATCAGCTGGCATAAGTTTCACACTGCTATAAGTACAGTTGATTGTTATCAGCCAAATGCTCCGTATCATACTGCTGATGGTTTAAAAATTGGAAGTACGCTGGAAAGCCTGCTGAAAACTAATGGAAAAAAGATCACTTTTACCGGTACATCATGGGATTATGGCGGTATGATATCATCCTATCATAATGGTAAATATAACAATTCGAAGATATATTTCCGGCTTACATCATCCGAGGATGCCAGTGATAGTATTATGGGCGATCATGAATTAAATACTGATATGCCGCTGGTAAAGCAAAATTTAAAAAAGATATACATAAGCAATATCTCGCTAACACTTCGTAATTCCCGGTAACGTTTCGCATAACAAAAAGTATCCGCACTGTTAAAAATTTTATATTCATCTTATTGGTTTATTTTTTGCCCAACAGCATTGTTTACCTTGCGATTAATAAGCATATTGTAATATGTTCCGTTTTCAACACATAGAATTTTTGTTAGTGCTTGCTGCAATCCCTTTTATGCTATTGCTTTACGTTTTATTAAAAAGGTGGAAAAACAGGGCTATGAAAAAAATCGGAGATCCACCATTGGTAAAACAATTAATTCAGGGTTTTTCTTCAAAGCTTTTTGCAATAAAGTTTGTACTGGTTTTGATCGGATTTTCCTTATGTGGTTTTGCTGTTGCCGATCTGGTAAAACCGATTGGAACTCAAAAAATAAATCGTAAGGGAATAGATGTGATGATTGCTTTAGATGTAAGCAATAGCATGTTGGCTGAGGATATTAAGCCCAATCGCCTGGAAAGAGCAAAGCAACTGGTAGGTAAATTAATTGATAAACTGGCCGATGATAAAGTAGGAATCGTAGTATTTGCAGGCCGGGCTTATTTGCAAATGCCTCTTACCAGTGATCATTCTGCAGCTAAAATGTATTTGTCGTCAGCCTCTACTGATAATGTTCCAACCCAGGGAACTGTTATAAACCAGGCACTTAAAATGAGTTACGCGGCTTTCAATACAAAGGAAAAAAAATATCGTGCTATAATTTTAATAAGTGATGGAGAAGACCATGATGAAGATGCCATTGATGTAACAAAACGGCTTGCAGAAGAAGGTGTTATGGTAAATACGGTTGGCATTGGTTCCGTCCAGGGAGCGCCGATCAGGGATAAAGAAACAAATGAATATAAAAAAGATGATAACGGTAATACTGTTGTTTCAAAACTAAACGAAGAAGAATTAAAAAGCATTGCCCAAACCGGAAATGGTTTATATCAATTGTTTTCAAGCGCTGATGAAGTTGCTGATAACATTCATAGAAAATTAAAAACAATTGGTCAGACAACACTAACAGGCTCATCATTCGGAGTTTATAAAAATTACTTTTGGTATTTTCTTCTGGCTGCTTTAATTATTTTATTAATAGAAAGTCTGGTTCCTGAAAGAGTTAAAATGAATTCAATTAAAAAAGGACTGCCTATAATATTTGTAATAACCATAGCCCCCGTATTAATGGGGGCCTCGAAAGGGTTTTCCCAAAGCGCAAAAAAAGAAATAATAAAAGGAAATGAAGCTTATAAAAATAAACAATACAATGAGGCTGCCGCATCTTATCAAAAGGCATTGAAAAAATCTCCGGGCAATACAACTGCTCTCTACAACCATGGCAATGCATTGTATAAAACCAAGAAGGTTGATGATGCGCTAAAGGCGTATGATAATACCACCAAAACTGCCCAGACCAATAACCTGAAACAAAAGGCATATTACAATGGTGGTGTGGTATTACAATCGCAAAATAAATTGGTTGAATGTATAAAAGCGTATAAAAATGCATTGAAGCTGGACCCTAATGATGAGCAGGCAAGGCAAAATTTGCAACGGGCTTTACAGCAATTAAAAAAGCAGGATCAGAAAGATAAAAAGCAAGATAAAAAAGATAAGAATAAAAATCAGGATAAAAAGGATGATCCCAAACCGCAACCTTCAAAAATATCAAAGCAGGATGCTGAGGAAAAATTAAAATCTTTATTGGAGCATGAAAAAAATCTGCAGGATAAATTACATAAAGTTAAATCCTCATCAACTGATCAGCCGGAAAAAGACTGGTAAGTTTTACTCAGAAACTACTTCAATTTTGAATAGCTCCTCTTTAATCATCCTTCCTTTCTTTAATTGTATTTTTGCAAATTAAAATAGTGATTAAATCGAATGCAGTTATACGCTGAATCCTTAACGGAATATAAACGGCTTGCCACACTCCCGGTAAAAGCAGGTCATCTGCTGTTAGGCAATTTTAATCCTATTCGTATACAAACAATGACTACCACCGATACGATGGATACTATTGCAACCGTAGAGCAGAGTATTCGCTGTATTGAAGCAGGTTCTGAACTTATCCGTATTACAGCGCCTTCTAAAAAAGAGGCAGAAAACCTTATCAATATAAAAAACGCATTACGCAAACACGGGTTCGATACACCTATAGTTGCCGATATTCATTTTACACCAAATGCTGCTGAAATTGCAGCCAGGCTTGTTGAGAAGGTTCGTATTAATCCGGGTAATTATGTAGATAAAAAAAAGTTTGAAATACTTGAATATTCTGATGTGGAATATCTGGAAGAAATTGAGCGTATAAGAAATCGCTTTACTCCTTTAGTGAAGATCTGTAAAGAATACGGTACGGCTATGCGTATTGGTACTAATCATGGTTCATTGAGTGATCGCATTATGAGCCGTTACGGTGATACACCCATAGGGATGGTTGAAAGTGCCATGGAATTTTTGCGGATAGCAGAGAGTGAAGGATATTACAATATTGTCTTAAGTATGAAGAGCAGTAATCCCCAGGTAATGGTACAGGCATACAGGCTCCTGATTCAAAATATGTATGATGAATTAGGGCATTGTTATCCATTGCATTTGGGTGTTACCGAAGCAGGTGACGGCGAAGATGGAAGAATTAAATCAGCTATTGGTATTGGCACATTACTGGAAGATGGGATAGGTGATACAATAAGGGTTTCATTAACTGAAGATCCTGAATTAGAAATTCCTGTTTGCAGAAATATTGTGAAACGATACAGCCCCCTCCAAATCTCCCCCCACGGGGGAGGCTTAGCCAACACACAAAGCCAGACAAATGTTTTTGAAATTTCAGATAAAAATTTAAATGTCAAGACTGCAATAAACAAAACAAATATCGAAACAGGAGAATCTTCAAAGTCCCTCCCTGTCGGGGAGGGATTTAGGGAGAGGCTTCTCTCTATTGGAGAGGGATTTAGGGAGAGGCTTCCTTTTGAATATAAAAGAAGAGAAACGATTGATGTGAATAATATTGGCAATAAGCATGTTCCGGTTGTTATTGGAGACTTGCATAAAATCGAAAAGATCAAACGTGAAGATTTAGAAGCTATAGGCTGTACTTATGATATAGTTACCGATAAATGGAATATTAGTGATACGGCTGCAGATTATTTATTTACCGCAGATCAGCTAATTGATTTTGCATTACCGGTAACATTAAAAGTGATCTGTTATTACAATACATGGCTTAATTGTACAGACAAAGAAAAATATTTCCCCATTATTGATCAAGAACAATACTTAGATGATGCCATTACAAAATCAGCAGTTATTAATTTTGTAATGATTGATTGTTATTCTGATGGTTATCCTGCGGTTGATATTGAAAAAATATTTTCAAAATTAAAGAATGACAGCACTGTTGTGATATGTTTAAGCTCTACAAATCGGAATGCTGTTCAGAGTATTCGAAAAATGTTTTTACAGTTAATACATGAGGACATAAAAAATCCTGTCGTAATAATTACTGACAGTATGCATGAAATAATGGACGAAAGTCTTATTCATTATTCAATAGAAACCGGGGCATTGTTACTTGATGGTTTTGGAGATGGAATTTGTTTGGGGCATCGGTTTTCTGAGAAAAAAGTGCCAACAGATAATAAATTTCTTAACTCAATTGCTTTTGGAATTTTACAGGCAACCCGTACAAGAATTTCAAAAACAGAATACATTAGTTGCCCAAGCTGCGGAAGAACATTGTTTGATCTGCAGGAAACTACTGCAAAAATAAGAGCCGTTACTAATCATCTTAAGGGGGTAAAAATTGCCATTATGGGATGCATAGTAAATGGTCCGGGAGAAATGGCAGATGCTGATTTTGGATATGTGGGCAGTGGCCCCGGTAAAATAACTTTATATAAAGGAAAAGAAGTTATAAAAAGATCAGTTTCTGAAGATGTAGCCGTTGCTGAATTAATAGATCTTATCAAAGAAAATGATGCATGGTTAGAGCCTGCCTGATTTTATTTTTCATTTTTAAATTCCCCTTTTAGGTTACGGGTATGCAGACAGATTTTTTAGTAATAGGATCAGGAATAGCAGGACTTACTTATGCATTAAAGGTTGCACAGGATTGTCCTGATAAAGCGGTTACCATTCTTACTAAAGCTCAAAGTGATGAGACGAATACAAAGTATGCCCAGGGAGGCGTTGCCGGAGTAATGGATATGGATCATGACAGTTTTGAAAAGCATATTGAAGATACTTTAATTGCCGGCGATGGATTATGTAACAGGAAAATTGTGGAGATAGTGGTAAAAGAAGGTGTTGAAAGAATAAACGAGATCATTGAATGGGGGGCCAGGTTTGATAAAGACCATGAAGGTGAATATACACTTGGAAAAGAGGGTGGCCATAGCGAATCAAGGATACTGCATCATAAGGATGTAACGGGTAAAGAAATGGAAAGAACTTTACTGGCTGCCATTAAAAACAAACCCAATATTAATCTTATTAATCATTGTTTTGTCGTTGATATAATTACACAACACCATCTTGGTTTTTTGGTAACCAAAGCAACACCTGATATTACATGTTATGGAGTGTATGTAATAAACATGCAAACAAATAAAATAGAAAAAATTATCTCCGGGATAACGTTATTGGCAGCAGGTGGTAACGGACAGGCATACCGTACAACAACAAACCCTGCAATTGCAACCGGAGATGGAGTTGCTATGATGTACAGGGCAAAAGGCAGGATTGAGAATATGGAATTTATACAGTTTCACCCAACTGCTTTATACGAGCCGGGAGTTGCGGGGCAATCATTTTTAATAACAGAAGCAGTAAGAGGAGATGGAGCTATTCTCCGCAATAATAAGGGCGAAGCTTTTATGGAAAGGTATGATGCCAGGGAAGATCTGGCGCCGAGAGATATTGTTGCAAGGGCTATTGATAATGAAATGAAAGTTGCAGGTACTGAGCATGTATATCTTGATTGCAGGCATATGGATATTGAAAAATTTATTCATCATTTCCCAAATATTTATGAAAAATGCAAATCAATAGCTATTGATGTTGCCAAACAAATGATACCGGTTGCTCCGGCAGCGCATTACAGTTGCGGCGGAATAAAAACCGATGAATGGGGAAGAACATCCATCAATAATTTATATGCCTGCGGCGAATGTGCCAGTACAGGTTTACACGGTGCAAACCGGTTAGCAAGCAATTCATTGCTGGAAGCTATGGTATTTGCGCACAGGTGTTATATAGCCTCCCTAAATCCCTCCAACGGAGGGACTTCCCATCCGCACAAAAGCTCAGTTTTCAATAATGAAAATTTTTCGGGTAGTGAAACTTGGGCACTAAGCAACGGCGAAATCTCCCCTATCCGGGAAGATTTAGAGGGGGCTGTAGAGGGTTTGAGGGAGGCCGCAATTCCAGATTGGAATGCGGCCGGAACTACAGCCCCCAAAGAAATGATTTTAATTACGCAAAGCTTAAAAGAACTGCAATTGCTTATGAGTGATTATGTAGGTATTGTGCGTACAAATGTTCGTTTGGCACGTGCAATGAAACGACTTGATTTATTGCATGAAGAAACAGAAGCGTTGTACCAGGCTACGGAAATATCCCCACAGCTTTGCGAAGTAAGAAATTTAATTACGGTTGGATATTTAATTACCAAAGGAGCACAGCTAAGGCATGAAAGCAGGGGTTTGCATTTTAATACGGATTATCCCTATAAGAGCGACAGGCTGCAGAATATAGTGTTGTAATGCAAGTACAATTTATAATTGCCGCTTAACCGGGTATTCAAAATAGTTTTTTTGTCTTCGCAGAAAGTTCATTAATCGATTATTATCTTCTACGTTTAAGCCTGATGGGCTTAACCCTAACAGTTTATTTGTATCAATATCAAACCAGCAAAGAAGTGTAGTAATTTTTTTCCCGTCAACATTAAAATATATTTCCATAGCATTTAATAGCATGCTGTCATTTGAATCTCTTAAAGTATCTGTAATTCGATAACGTACAGGGGTTACATAAATGGAATCGGTGGGTACAAAATCCAAGTAATAATCGCAGCCATTTAATAAATGCCGCTCAATATCCATTTTACCTTCTACTGCAAATACTTCAGTTTTATTTTCAAAATTCTTCAGCATTTTTTCTTTATTAAAAAACATTGTAAGTACTGTATCATAAAAAGCTTCATCAGCACTATAAGTTTCTGTTGAATGAAAAGCAAAATATTTTGTAAGTGTGCTTTTAAGATATTTTGCTGCTTGTTGTAATGTTTGCAGGTATAATTTTTCTTTTTGAGTAAAAGTATTTACAGGAATTTGCCCAGTTGCAGTAAAACATTTTAGAGCGATAATTATGATAATTAATTTTTTCATTTTGCCTATAAGAATTCAATTTTTAAAATCCCTGAAAATTATTTGAATACTGTAAGTCATATCCTCTAATCATACGGATATCCTCCCAATTTTTATAAGGAAGTCTATATCTCCAATTGAATAAATATTCTTCCCATCTCCAAAATTTATAAGGCGATTTTTTAAACAATCTATATAAAGTGGTATCTCCCGAATTTGGATACTTTTGTTTAAATCTGCTCCAATCACGTCTATTTCCTAATATTCTTTCTTTAGCCAGAGTATTTCCAAAGTAGGGTTCTTCCATTATGGTATGTGTACCGTTCGCATTACTATATCGATAATATTCCCAATTAATGCCTAATAAATTTTTAGTGCATTGAAGATTTGAGATAATAGATTATGAAGATAATATTTCTGAATAAAAAACAATGCATTCAACAATACATCCATTCAACAATTCAACAATGAAACTCTGTATCTTTATCTTTGCCCGATGTATTATCTTGTCTACGGTCCGCTTTGGATAATTTCTCTTTTACCATTTCGTGTTCTCTATTTCATTAGCGATGTATTCTATGCCTTAATTTATTATTTGGCCGGCTACAGAAAAAAAGTGGTAATGAGTAATTTAAAGATCGCTTTTCCTGAAAAAACTGAAAAAGAAAGGACAATAATTGCAAAGAAATTTTACCAACATTTTACAGATACTTTTATTGAAACGATTAAAATGCTTTCCATCAGCGAAAAAGAATTGAAGAAAAGATTCACCGTTAATATTGATGAAATAAATTCTTTGTATGATTCCGGCCAGAACCTTTTAATAGTCTCGGCTCATTATTTTAACTGGGAAATTGCCAATGCCGGAACTTCTTTATTTATAAAATATCCTTTGATAACAGCTTATATTCCCGTACAAAATAAAGCTGTTAATAAGCTCATTTATAACTTAAGAACAAGATTTAAAAATGCAATTTTAATTGACGCTACAAAATTCAGAAATCAATTTTATCCCTATCTTAAAAAAAGATTTGCTTTAGGACTTGTAGCAGATCAGAAACCGGCGCAGCCAAGAGCCGCCTATTGGGTACCGTTTTTTGGGGAGCTTGTACCTTTTGTTAAAGGCCCGGAAAAAACCAGCAAAGCAAATAATACTGCTGTTGCTTACCTACATTTTTATCCTGCAAAAAGGGGCTATTATAATTTGGATTACCAGGTTGTAACTACAACCCCCAAAGCGTTTGCTGATGGAATGCTTACCAGTAAATTAATAGAAATAACGGAAGAATGTATCAGAAAGCAACCGGCAGCTTATTTATGGAGCCATAACAGGTGGAAATGGAATTTCAATGAAGAGGAATATGGTGAATTCGTAGTTAAGGAATGATCTTAATTTAATACACTTGCTTCCTTTTCAATTTCAATATCTTTCTCTTCCTTAATTTTACCCCAGCCACCTACAACATTACGCAGATTATGATATCCATGTTTTTTCATCAGTGATGTTGCAATAACACTTCTGTATCCTCCGGCACAATGAATATATAAGTTCTGGTCATCTTCAAAATTTGCTATCTGCGCTACATCAGTCATATCAGACAAGGGTAAATTGATGGCATTTTTTATATGACCTTCACCAAATTCGGTTTCCCGTCTTACATCCAATACCGTTAGTTTAGGATCATGTTTTATATCCAGCGCCAGCTCACCTGCTTCCACATCAATTATCAGGTCAACCTTTTCACTTGCATTTTCCCATGCTTCAAAGCCACCCTTTAAATAACCTTCCACTTTATCAAAGCCAACTCTTGCAAGGCGGATAATGGTTTCTTCTTCCATCCCCACATCAGTAACTAAAATAATCCTCTCATGAAATGGAAGTAAAGTTCCTGCCCATTCGGCAAACCTTCCTTCAAGGCCTATAAATACTGAACCTGGAATAAATCCCTGCGTAAAGTCAGCAGCTTTGCGGGTATCTAATATAAGTACATTTTCAGCAATCTTATTTTTAAATTCTTCTACAGTTAAAGGTGTAAGCCCTTTGGTTTTTACTTCAGTAAGACTATCATATCCTTCTTTATTAATTTTTGCATTAACCGCAAAATAAGCAGGAGCCGAAGTTAAACCAGATGTGACTGCCTTAATAAATTCTTCTCTTGATTGCGGTTGGAGGGCATAGTTTGTTTTTTTTTGTTCGCCAATGGTGCTGAAGGTATCCGGGCCCAGATTTTTTCCGCAACTGCTTCCTGGACCATGGGCGGGGTAAACAATAATTTTATCCTGTAAAGGCAGTATTTTATTTTGAATTGTATCATACATAACGGAAGCCAGGTCTTCTGTGGTCATGTCGCCACTGCTAAGGTCAGGCCTTCCCACATCGCCTACAAATAAAGTGTCTCCGGTAAAAATGCAATACGGGATTTGACTTTCATCTTTTAATAAATAGCATGTAGACTCAATTGTATGCCCAGGTGTATGTACAGCTTGTAAAGTAATATTACCAATAGAGAAAATTTCTCCATCTTTTGCTATGTGAACCGTGTAATTTGTTTCTGTTTCAGGGCCATAAACAATTTTTGCACCTGTTTGCTTGCTTAGGTCCAGGTGGCCGCTTACAAAATCAGCATGGAAATGTGTTTCAAAAATATATTTTATATCCGCATTTCTTTCTTTAGCCAGTTTAATGTACGCATCTACATCTCTTAAGGGATCAATAATTGCTGCTATGCCTTCGCTTTCAATAAAATAAGCTGCCTCGCTAAGGCAACCTGTATAAATTTGCTTTATGAACATATAAAGATAATTAGTACAAAGATAATGTAATAAAAAACGGATACTATATCGCACCCGTGTTACAAAACATAAATAAGTAAAGTTTAACCAACCAGCTTTGTTACAAATTCATCAATCGCTTCAACCCGTTGCTTATTAATGGTATAATAAATAAATTTACCTTCCCTTTTTGTAGCCACTATACCAGCCTTACGTAATATGGCAAGATGTTGGGAAGCAACAGATTGTTCGAGCCTGAGCTTTACATAAATCTCTGTTACCGCAAGCTTTTCGTTCTCATTGATAATTTTAACGATTTGCTGACGAAGCTTATGATTTAATGAGCGAAGAACGAGCGAAGCTTTTTTTACATTGTAATAATTAATATGCAATGTATTTTCTCCTTCCTTACCGGCTTCCTGGTTAGCAAATTGTTGGTTAGATTCCGAAGACATAATAATGTTGTTTGGATATTGTAAAGATAAGAAACAGTAAAAAATATAAGAAATAATTAATCATCAAAAAAAGGCTTTTTAACAATTATTCCAATTTAGATGCAGTATAAAATTCCTTTAGATAATCAGGTGAGGAGGTGTAAATATCTGCAAAGTGCTTTTTTAGATAACTTTTATACGATAATTGCGCCATAGCATCAGAACCGATTTTTGTATCTAAAAAAACAGCTCTTTTGTTATCTTTAATTTCTTTAAATTTTTTAATTCCGCTTCCCGAAAAATAAATTTTATTGGTTTGCAGGGTATCATTAAAAGATTTATCACTTAAAACCATTGCGCAGGGTTCTATAATTTGTATAAGCTGGTAATCATATACTGCTGTGAATACCTCCATTCTTTTGGCGTCAATCATCGGGCAATACAAGGCTGATTTATCCTCTGTTTGTTTGAATGTAGATAACGCCATTACTTCCAGCGTATTAAGGGTTATCATAGGGATGTTTAACGCATAACACAATCCCTTTGCACTGGCCATACCAACACGTAATCCTGTATATGAACCCGGGCCTGCAGTAATGGCTACAGCATTCAATTTATTAATGGGGAGATGAGATTTTTTTAATAGATCTTTTATAGCCGGTTGCAGAAACGAGGCATGATCTTTTTGATTGGTGTTTGTAGCAGAATGAATTATCATATCCTTTTCAGATATACTAATTGAAGCAATTTCAGTAGCCGTATCTATATTTAGTATTAATGCCATTAATCGGTAAGTAATTCATTTTTCATTTCCGGAGCTATAGTGTAACTGTTGTTAGTTTCACTTAACTTTTGCAGAAGGCTATACACCTTTTTTAAACCTATCTTTTTGGCCCATTCAAATGGCCCATAAGGATAATTGGTTCCCAGTTTCATGGCAATATCTATTTCATCCTTACTGCTTACACCTTCACCTAATGCAAAGTATGCCTCATTGATTATCATTGATATAATCCTTGCTGAAACCAGACCAGGCTCATCAGCCACGGTTATATATTTCCACCCCATCTTTTGAAAAATAGTATTCACAATTTCTTTATGTGAAGTTGCTATCTCCCAAATATCCCGGTTTATAAAGGTTGACCAACCATTAATCCGGTTAAAATTGCCCGGTAAGTCAAGTTCGCTTAAAGTATGAATAGTAGAATTAATAAATACCGGTTTTGTTCCAAATACTCTATAAGTATCTTTATTTATGGCTTCTTCTAACAAAAAAAAAGAATCAATATTATCATAATTAATTTCATTATTTAAAAGGGATGATTGGTTTTCTATAAAGATTACCTTTATACCCTGATTTAATTTTTTATTTCTAAATTCCTGTTCAATCACTGCATCTGCCAATACCATTATCTGCATGTACAAAACTTTATGTAAAAATAGGTTTGTTAGTTGATGGAAAGTTTTGCAATTTTATAAACACCTTAAAACTCTTATGATTAAACAAATTATTAATACGCCTAAAGCGCCTGCCCCGATTGGTCCTTATAGCCAGGCAATAAAAACAGGTGATATGCTTTTTATTTCAGGGCAGGTTGCCTTAAAGCCCGGCACAGGCGAATTAGCAAATGCTGATATTATTGAAGAAACGCACCAGGTGATGAAAAACCTGAAAGCTATTTTATCAGAGGCTGACATGGATTTTAATGCTGTAGTAAAAACAACAATCTTTTTAAGCGATATGGAGCTGTTTGGAGATGTAAATGAGATTTATGGAAGGTATTTTGATGGAGATTTTCCTGCACGGGAAACGGTGGCTGTAAGAGGGTTACCCAAAAATGTTAATGTAGAAATTAGTATGATAGCTGTTAATAAAACAAATAATTGAAAAGGCTTGTAATTATAACATCAAAGGCGCACAATTATTTAACCTCCACATTGCAACAAAGAGGATACTCAATTCTGCACGCTGAAAAAATAAATTACGAGGAGTTATCTGCAATAATTAACCAGGCAGAAGGCCTTATTATAACAACAAGGCTTAAGCTTGATAAGGAAATTATTGATAAAGCCATAAAATTAAAGTGGATAGGCAGGCTTGGCAGTGGTATGGAATTGATTGATACTGCCTATGCAGAAACCAAAGGAATAAAATGCGTAAGCAGCCCTGAAGGTAACCGGAATGCTGTGGCTGAGCACGCACTGGGTATGCTTCTCGGATTAATGCATAAAATAACTTCCAGTTTTGAAGAGGTAAAAAATAATAAATGGATAAGAGATGCTAACCGCGGAATTGAGTTAAACGGAAAAACAGTTGGCATTATAGGATTTGGAAATACAGGCAGCACCTTTGCTAAATTACTGGCTCCGTTTGATGTTACCGTTCTCGCATATGATAAATACAAATTTGATTTTGGAGGTGATTATATCAGGGAAGCCAATCTTGATCATCTTTGTAAGTATTCTGATGTGATAAGTTTTCATGTTCCGCTTACAGATGAAACGCATCATATGGCAGATAAATCTTTTTTTAATTCACTGGAAAAGCAGCCCTATTTTCTTAATACCAGCCGGGGGAAAATAACAGATACAGCTGAGCTGATAAATGCAGTGCAAAATGGTAAAATATCCGGCGCCGGTCTGGATGTATTGGAAAATGAAAAATTTGAAACCTATTCTAACCTTGAAAATGACCAGCTTGATTGGCTTTTACTGCAATCTAATGTAATAATTACTCCGCATATCGCAGGTTACAGTAATGAAGCTTTTTACAAAATGTCAAAAATTTTGCTGGAAAAACTACAATTGGAATAATATAATTTTTCTATCTTTATACAAATACAACGCTTCAGTAAATATGGGGCGTTGTATTTTTTTTCGATACCCGAAAGACATAACTACCTATAAAAATGATTTATGAGCAGTGATACAAATTATGTAAAAAAAGAAACCTTTGAGCAAATGAAGGTTGAATTGCAACACATGAAAGGTGTTGAACGCCCCGCTGCTTCCAGGGCAATTGCAGAGGCAAGGGAAAAAGGCGACCTGAAGGAGAATGCTGAATATGATGCTGCCAAAGAAGCACAGGGAATGCTTGAGGCAAAAATTAAGCAGCTGGAAGGTGTGCTTGCTACAGCCCGTATTGTGGACGAGGAAAATATTGATACCAGCAAGGTTTCTATTTTAACCAAGGTTACCCTTACTAATCTTAAGACAAAGAAAAAAGTTACTTACCAGATAGTATCTGAAAAAGAAGCCGATCTGAAACAAGGAAAAATATCAGCGTTCTCACCAATTGGCAATGGATTGCTGGGGAAAATAGTTGGAGAAACAGCAGAGATACAAGTTCCTGCGGGGGTGATTAAGTTTAAGGTTGAGTATATTACTGCTTAGTAATAAGAAATTAGAAATAAGTAATAAGAAATTAGAAAGTAATGCAACAACTTACCATTACAGAAGCTCAGCAAAAAGTAGATGAATGGATAAAAACAGTTGGTGTAAAATATTTTAACCCGCTTACCAACCTTGGGATATTGATGGAAGAAGTGGGAGAGCTTTCGAGGCTCCTGGTAAGAATTTACGGAGACCAGTCCTTTAAAGAAAGTGATAAGAATAAAAAGCTGAGTGATGAGATGGCGGATATTCTTTGGGTATTACTCTGCCTTGCCAACCAAACCGGCGTTGACCTTACAGAAGCGCTGCATAAAAATTTTGAAAAGAAAAGTGTAAGAGATGCTGAAAGGCATAAGGAGAATGAGAAGTTGAGGTGATATTAAAAATGAATTATTTGGCGAATAGGCTTAACGATATCATTATTGTTATTTAGTTTCGAATGCATGAGTTCAATCAATACTGGTTGCCCTCTAACTACTGCAGAAACTATAATTAGGTGTTGAATCATAGTAGTTTTAAATTGTTTTCCAGAACCTTGAGACGTTACCGCTTTTAGCCTGAGTTTTAATCTATATCCATTTATTTTTTTATCCAACAAATAGCAAATGATCGGCTCTTTTTCTATCTCGAAAACCCCTTTATTTAAATAAAGTAGTTTTATATCTTTATCAACAGTTGATTTTGCAATTTCTATGGTCGGATAATAAGTCCATGTTAATAAACCACCGTTATCACAACGAAGACTATTAGAATTGTAGGATGAGTCACCCTGACAACAATTGTACTTTGGTATAGAAGTCTTTTCTCTTGGTACTTTAAATTTAACTCCACAAAACGAAACATATTCTAGCTTACTTACTTCACATACAGGAACAAATATGGGAACTTTCTTTTTTGATATTTGCCCAAAGCAAATATTTACAATCGCTAAATGGAAAATAATTATTAATCCATGTTTCATAAGTAGATTAAAATTAAATAAGAACTATTAAATATAGTATACTTTTTGTTTCCATTCTTGCTGCCAAATAGTATTCCGATGAAGTGATTGCGACGAAATCCCGCAGTTGCGGTACTATGAAAAGCTGAAGCTGGTTTCATAATTTTTCTTCACCTTAAAATAAAAGATTCTTGAATTTAATGAAGCT